>Ga0193693_1000062_pt1 | contig 14093 bp, 15 predicted proteins | sample L3a2metaG_FD_144916 | JGI IMG/M metagenome (GOLD analysis project Ga0193693, IMG submission 144916) | Soil microbial communities from a riparian zone of the East river system, Colorado, United States - L3a2 | ecosystem: Environmental > Terrestrial > Soil > Riparian zone | place: USA: East River...
GGGGAAAATAGGGGGTTGGTTGGCCGCAGTGGTCTGCTGGCACATGCAGTATTTGCTGATGTGGATTAGTTGGCAGCAACATGGCTGAGCAGGTGAGCCTTGTGCAAACCCATTCACTCTGAGAGTCGTGCAGTATTTGGCTGCAGTAGTGCATGGTGCATTGTGTGTCATTTGGTGTTGCTGTCTGTCATCTGCACATAAATTATAGTGCCATATGTAATGTTGCACTTGCAATGTTCACCCAGAGTTATGGAGAGGTATGCACAACTTGCAGGCAATTTTATGTCAACATCTTGAATTTCAAAAGGTGGGACGCTTTGTACATGTTTGTTTTGGGGAGCAATGAGGGCTACAATCAACAAAAGCACGACTTGTACTGTACAGCATGCTTTGACTTGGTATGGGACTTATATGTCTCCCTATGGCTTTCATTTGCTCATCCTTATACTAGTACTATTAATGGCTCAATGTAATCGATGCAATGCCCCTCTTGTAAACCAAAGCACTTGTTCACTAAATGTACACTGATTGCACTGTGGCAAAAGCAAACCCATGAAGTTTAGACAGACTGCTGCACGGATGTCTGGAAAAGTGGCTGCTCAACTGTCAAAGTCAAGGGGAAGTCTCTCTAGGGGCCCAGACAAGGTACATATAATTGTACCTTGTGCATGCTTTGAAATGATAAATCATTGATCCCTAGAAATTGAAGGCATTGAATTCAAACGATGCTACTATGGATGTAGATGTCGTTCTAGAGGAGAACTTGTTCAATAATGTTGCAGTAGGTCCTATTAATGTTGTATTTCACATGGACTGAGGGTTATTGTATAGGAGTACGCTGATGATACTATCATGGACCCAACTGCTATCACTTTGGGTTCAAATTCCTGTGTATCTGAATCTGATTGGATTGATGAGTCAAGCAATCTTCCATATACAAAAGCTGTTTGCATTGACAATTCTGACATCCATAAACCTCTTGCTGTTCGTCAAGCCACTCGAAAGAGACGGATCCCACAGAGGTTCAGAAAAGAGAGTGATCTACTACCCTCAGCGCAGCTAGCTGCAATGAGTATGTATAGCGAGGCGGTAACACCTGAATCAACCCCCATTCCTTCCCCTCAGCCTTCACCCGCCTCATCTCAATCCACATCCCCTACATTCATGAACCATGTGGATCTGGAGTTGATTGATCGGGAGACTGTACCAAACCAATTTGGCCTCTATCAACGCTTCACTGAATGGCTCTCAGTTGATCCAGAGGATGACATCACCCTTAATCACCTTGCTGATGCTCCCACTTTCATTGGTTTGATGGAGTATGGCCATCGCAAAGCTGAGAATATGTTCAGTACCGTGGAACCATCTTCCAATCCATTTGCACCATATCTAAATGCAACGGTATACCGACTGATGAACTGGTTCTATCAGACTAGTGTCAAAAGTCTCACCAACATGGATTCTTTGGTACACGACATGCTTCGAGCCCCAGGCTTTGATGCCATTCACCTAGAGAATTTCAGCGCATTGCGTGAAACAAAACGTCTTGACGACGACCTTATCCATCCTACATCTGATAGCTGGCAAGAAAGTACTGTTAAAATTTGACTTCCGAAGACCTATGCACAATTCGAGCAGGAGGATGATGCCCCTGAAGCTGAGATTCCCAGAGTCTTGCACCGGGACTTGCTCCAGTCAATTCTTTTGGCATTCAAAGATAAATCTATGGAGGCGTTTAACCTGAAGGGGTTTATGCAGCTGTGGAAGCCATCAGCTGATAAGCCGGTTGAGAAGGTCTTTGGAGAGGTATATGCCTCAGCAGTATTTTGAGAGATGGAAGACGATATTCGCTTGAGTAATCCTCCAGGCGAAACTATCAAAAGCATTGCTGTCCCTATTATGGTATATTCAGATTCAACGCACCTTGCAACATTTGGAACAGCGGCCCTTTGGCCAATTTTTTTTTTCATTGGACTTACCTCAAAATACATTCGGACCAAACCTACATTGTCTTCTGCATACCACTTGGCATATATCCCTTCCATAAGTGGGATCTTCACCTATACAACTTGGTATTTACGATTTCAAGCTTCCGGACTGGGTTCAAGATATGTACAAAGCAGCATATGGTTGCACAGCTAGTGCAAAGGTCCTGACCTTTTTGAAATGCAAATTGGTCCATGCTATATGGTTGCTTCTTCTTACAGATGATTTCGTCAATGCATACACCCTTGGCATTGTTGTCCCATATATGGATGGTGTCAGTAGACGGCTATTTCCTCAGTTCTTTACCTATTCTGCTGACTATCCAGAAAAGTGTGTCCATTCGATTTTATGTAGCATATCAGCTAATAAATTTTGGACAGAATCACCCTTGCCACAGTCAAATACCTTGGACATTGCTTATGTCCACTTTGTATGTGTCTTAAGGAGAAAGTATAAGACTTGGGTACAGGGGCAGATGATGCTCAACGAAATCATATTTGGGTGGATTCAGAGCTGTGACAAGGGATGGTTGAAACTGCATAAGGGTGGATATTCAAGAAAGGGCAATCAGTCACTTCAAAATTGATTGACAGGTTTCTCAATCTCTTGATGGTCCCCATTCATGTAAGTTCTTTTCGAAATTTGGGTGCACCTGCTAATGTGCTACAGAATGCATTCTCGGAAGCCCTTCTTGACCATGGATTCAACTTCTATCAGATGTTTGCCATTGATCTCCTACACGACTTTGAGCTTGGTGTTTGGAAGAGCGTCTTCAAACATTTAATTCAGATGCTCTATGCTTGTGGAAACGAAAAGGTTCAAACATTGAATGAGCGGTGAGATTCAACGCTCTTACAATGTATTATACAATCAATATTGGTCTGCAGATACCATTTGATCTCTGCTTTCGGGAGATCTACAATTCAAGCATTTCATAACAATGTTTCGGCAATGAAGAAGCTAGCTGGCCATGACTTTGAGGATCTTCTTCAGGTGTGTAACGTACCGTCATCCTCTATCTCTTCACGTAACAGTTCTGAATGCAAGTGTGCAATGCCCTGCTTTGAGGGGCTATTTCCAAAATCATGCAATAAGACTATCCTAGATCTCCTCTTCATGCTGGCAACATGGCATGTGCTGGCCAAGCTTCGCCTACACACTATATCATCCCTTTCATTCTTTGAACAGTGCACAAAGGTGTTTGGTCAGATCATAAGAAGTTTTCACGATCGCATCTGCCCGAGATACAAAACGCACAATACACCTTGAGAAGCAGCTGCCAAACACCACCATGATGCAGCAAGGGCTGCTAATAATGCTAAGAATGGTACAGACAAAGACAATCTACATGCCGAAAAGAAGTCTAGCAAGCAAACATTTAGCCTGGAGACATACAAACTTCATGTGCTAGGACATTACCCTGCAATGGTACGACAGTTTGGAACAACTGATTCTTATTCAACCCGAACGGTAAGGTACTTTTGCATCTTGTGGTTTTTTGTATTATTTAACTTGGTTCAATAGGGAGAGCTTGAGCATCGTCGAGTCAAGCAATTTTATCCTTGAACAAACAAGCAAGGTTTTGAACACCAAATTTCAAACCTTGAGCAATGCACTGCAAAACTTCGCAGTATTAGCAAGTGAGTTTCAACCACAAGTTCAAGTGCTTTGTTTGCTGAAGGCGAAGAAAAGTTGCCTCACTCAGACCCTTCAGAACGCTACTATATCTCAAATTCTCGAAAGTGCCCTCTTAATATCACAAAGTTGCTAGTGGAAAACAAGGGGGATCAGGCCACCAAGGTGCATCCGTTCTTTTTTGATTGTTTTGACAGATGTTAAAAGCATCCAACAGAATTTTCTTCCAGAATTGAAGGACCATCTACTCAGGCGAATGGTTGAAACTCCCCAGGGTGGTTTCACTGATCAAGACCACCGAAAGCTTCAAGTTCACAACAACTAGCTTTACTCCCACCAGACACTTAGGGTTAACTTCACAACATATGACTGTCATCGGGATCAAGATATAATTAACCCACAAACCCATTTAGACATTATTTTACTTGCAGATGAAGATGAAGATGCTGAAAACATGTACCCTTACTGGTATGCTCACATAATTGGGATCTTCCATGCCATGGTTCATTGGGCTGGGGTAGGGGGTGCTACCACTTTCGAACAGATGGACTTTCTATGGGTGCGGTGGTATGGGTACGATACGCATGCATGCTTAGGCTTCAAGGCATGTCGACTCTATCAAATTGGCTTCCTAGATGCCCATGAGGACAAGGGAGTGTTCGGGTTTGTTGACCCTTCTGATGTCATTCATGCTATCCATCTCATCCCTGCATTCAAACTCGGAACATCCTCTAAATTTCTACCTCTATCAATTGCTTGATGTGAGAATGAAGGTGATGAAGATTATATATGGTACTATGTTGCAATGTGTGTTTTATCCATTAATTACTACAAACTCATTCTAACTGAGAATATAGGTTTGTCAACCATGACATGTTTGCATGCTTTTGTGGATTTGGCCCAGGACACAAGTCAACACGAAACATAATGCAGGTGTTTAGGGATGACATAAAGGATGCATTCAGGTTGACAGACAACTTAGAGGTAGCTAGGGATAATGCTGAAGACATGGAGTTGGAAGTATCTGAGGATGGTAATGGCAATGGCAATGACCTGGGGGATGTAGAAATGGATAAGAAGGAAGACAATGAGAAACTTGAGGACTTAGACAGTGTAGATGGTAAGGGTGATGATTTGTGACCTGGGCCAAATGATGGAGACCTGTATGGCTTGGTTGATGGGCTGGGCTATGGTGCTCTCTAACTTTATTTTACATATATCTAAGATTAAGAATGGATATGGGATTTCTTACACCATACCCATACTATACCATACTGTACCTATAATGGGTACAGGTAGAATAACCTACTGCAGGCAGGTGCTTGGCCCATGCTCAACTGAACAGAAAGACACATCCTGGCTCACTCCTTAGTGCTTTATATTGCTTGTCATTTGCCTTTTACAGATAGCCTATAGATACTGAGGTACTTAGTTTGTGAATAGACCTGTCTATTGGCCAAGCAAGTACTACTGGCAGGCTTTGATTGCATCCAAGTCCATGTTAGTAGCTGTCAGGCCCACATGGACTGCCTTACTTGGATGGTCTTGAATGGGTTTAGACTGTCCCATCCACTGTCCATCCAGATGGTTGAAAGAAGCTCAGAACAGCACAGATATGGCCCTGTAGTATGGTGTCTGTGAGGTACAGGTACGGTGTGCAGCCCTACAAATGGTAGTAGGCTAGTAGCAAGTAGCAACACCCTACAATCAATTGCCAGTCTGAATATGAGTAAAAAATAGAAAAAGGATGATATTCTGTTTGTAGCATTGAAGACAGACCTGTAAGTGTAAGTCTCAGTGGAGAGATGAGTGCTTGAATTTTGAAGACTAACCCATTAATGACCTTTAGCTGACAACCCTTAGATGACCTTTAAAGGCTAACAATCCTTGAATAACTTTTAAAGGCTGACAATCCTTGAATGACTTTTAAAGGCTGACAATTCTTAAATGACCTTTAAAGGCTAACAATCCTTGAATAACTTTTAAAGGCTGACAATCCTTGAATGACTTTTAAAGGCTGACAATTCTTAAATGACCTTTAAAGGCTAACAATCCTTGAATGACTTTTAAAGGCCAACAATCCTTGAATAACTTTTAAAGGCTGACAATCCTTAGATGATCTTTAAAGGCTGACAATTCTTAAATGACCTTTAAAGGCTGACCATCCTTGAATGACTTTTAAAGGCTGACAATTCTTAAATGACCTTTAAAGGCTAACAATCCTTGAATGACTTTTAAAGGCTGACAATCCTTAGATGACCTTTAAAGGCTGACAATTCTTAAATGACCTTTAAAGGCTCACAATTCTTAAATGACCTTTAAAGGCTAACAATCCTTGAATGACTTTTAAAGGCCGACAATCCTTAAATAACTTTTAAAGGCTGACAATCCTTAGATGACTTTTAAAGGCTGACAATTCTTAAATGACCTTTAAAGGCTGACAATTCTTTGATAACCTTTTAAGGCTGATAATCCTTCAATGGCCTTCTAAGGCAATGCAATGGTCTAAATGCATTAGGACACTTTCACTTTTCCAGTAGCCTTTCTTACCTCTAATAATGCATTTAAATAACACCTGCTCAGCCTTTAAATGTCATTTAATGCAATGCATTGCCCTTGCATTTCATTGCAAGACAGCAAAAGCATTAGTAAACATTTTAATCTTTTACAATAATTTCGACTCTTTAAATCAAATTAGATAATTTCATTCACAATTATATGGCCTTTAAATATCTAACTAGATTAGTAAAAGCCTTTCATTTTAAACAATTCCTTCCAAGTCTGGTACCTTTTTTGTGATGGACTTGAATGTTGTCTAATAAGTCCGAGACTTCTTCAAGTGTCTGGCCCATACTGGTATCATGTTTGGGGTCCTTTTCATGTTGCTGTTTGTATTTAAGATGATCTACACCATGGCTGAGGTGCCTCATAAACATGTCACAATCAATGAAGCTGCAGCAGTAATGACTTTCAGTAAGCATCAATGAAACCTATTACCCATACTGGCAAACTGAGGAAACTTACATATTTACATAAAAATTGACCCAGTTATCATTGTCCTCAGGGTTTAAGACACATGCTACAGACTTTGCAGTAGGTAGCAAAGCTGAGATGCACCCTTCTGAAAACATTGGAATAAGATGCACACCTCTTATAGCCTGTGTAGGGTCAAGAAAGGTAAATGCATATGCATCAGATAATTCAACAAACCCAATTTTGGGCAGCCACATATAGCGGATACCATACTGATATTGTCCAGGCTCTACTCCAAACCATCATACCCACAGGAAGTCCATTTGTCGCAAAGATTTATTCACAACACCCATATGCAAATACAAAACAAGTGTATGGAAAACACCTATTATGCATGCATACCAGAATGGTTCTGCATCAGATCTAGTGAATGGCCTAGGTAACCTGTGGGTTTTTTGACTGTACCCTTACCTGTACCTACCAAAACCCCCACCCCTAGTGAGGGGTACAGGTAACCCATCTGAGAACCTGGGGGTTAACAAGGGTTCTGCAGGTTTAATACCCTTACACCCATGTGCTCTCAGTGTCCAAACCTTGATAAATACTTAAGTACTACTATACTAGCAGAACAAAGCTATATCTCAATAATATTCCAGTCCAACAACTCTTTCATCTTTTCCTCTCCAACAATCTTCTCCAGTGCAGTAATTTCATTAATGTCTTTGTCTCAGACATACCCTTGCATGCTCCACACTCCCAGGCACATAAGGGCATGTATTGACTGAACTGAAAGGTGGTTTCAAATGTGAGACAGAACAAGGTGTCCCTTGCTAAATGTTTGTTCAACACCAACAGAAGTGGCTATAGTAGCAATATTGAAATAAGCATACAAAAAAAGATAAGAAAAAAGTCACTTCTGAGGAATAACAAGCTAGTCAATTGCCATCCTTGACAGGCAAGGGTACTCCGCATGGCCCCCCTTCCACCAATGAACAGCATCAGAAACATGCTTGGAGTCAGAGCCAAGGTAGTGATCAGGCTTATCATGGAGTTCTGTAGTATTTGGTGCTGTGAGCATGACCATATTGTCAAAAATGTTGTTCCTTTTTGATGAGCATACTGCAGCCTGTTATGCATATGATGAAGAATAATGAGACAATAATAAAATGGCCTTATTAATTGTGGTATGCATCCTGTGACTTGACATTAAGCCCTGAGATGTAGGGCAATAGTTGTATAAGAGATTAAACTTATCTTGTACAAGCTGTCTGGCAGCCTTGATCCAGTCATTCTTCCATCTCATGTTCTCAAAATAATTGAGCTTGTGGCAGGGATAAAGGACTGAAAAGAAAGAATGATAAGTGAATAAAAAACAGAGTATAAACAAGAAACACTGTACCCATTACAATACAATATGTCTTTGAGAAATCTGTCTTTTCATAGTAGCAATTCAAGGTTTTCTTACCAATACTCAAAGCTGCATGAATGGCAACAGAGTACTTTGAGGAAAGGGCATTCATGGCCAGAACTTCATCGATTGTGTCCATGGCAGGGATAACTGTGGCAATATTTGTTGCAGAGTGTTCAGCTAAGGGCTCCCAAGAGAAGAAAAGTATCATATCCTTGAAAATCTATTCCAATTGGTTACAGATTTGTAGAACAAAACCCCTAGTAGTAACATATCTTCAGTACTTCACAGAGCTCTTCAGCGAGCTTCCACTCCTCCCTTCCAAGTTTGTAATTGTGAAGCTTCATATTACGTTCTGCCACAATGGTATCAATGGCCAAGCAATAATTGATAGCAAACTTGAGCATGTCAAATGTCAAGTTCTATCGCATTGACACATCCCATGAAATCATCTGTGCACTGAGCTCCAGTTCTTCAAGGACCTCATACCAGCATGGAAGGATAATAGTAGACGAGTTTTTGATGGCAAACACTGTTTTTCAAAGCTGAGAAGTGCATGGTCAGTCATGATCAATGACATAAAGATAAAATTACAACATGCATCTTAACAAGCATCAGCTGCACTGGTTGCACACTCTTGTCAAGTGCAGTGAGCTGCTCTGTGGTCATAGTATCCCTCTCATTCATGCAATCCTCCATGTTCTCATCATCTTCATTGCCATCACTGTCATTGCTGCTCTCAACCATCTCCAGTTCCTCAATGTCAATGTTACCTGTAAGCTCTATCAATGCGGTGGTCGCATTGTCAAATGCTTTATTTGCTTGAGCCTTTGGTATGTCAAATTGTCAGATACAGATAATACTCTTCATAATCAGGTTGAGAATATGTGTGAAACAGTGGGTTTGGTTTTCCAGTCCCTTGAACTCATTGATGAGCACCTCGAGCTGATGCATCATTTCATCATTATTGCTTGCATTATCGCAAGTGATACTCAAGATGTGATTGCATGTGAGTTGCAGAGAAACAGAGGAATAGGCCTTGGTTTATTCACTGACCTTATGTGCAATGCTGAAGTCCTCAAGGATCTTGGCAAATACCACTGCAAGAGTGAGCCCTGTGTATGACTTTGTGACCTAGACCAGGTCAAGTAGCATGGAAATTGGAGTGCCATCTTGCTTGAAGTGGATGGTTACAGCAATGTATGCTCTATAGTTTGGAGAAGTCCACGCATCCATTGCAAAGCTGAGTTTACCCTCATAATTCTGATAGATACATAATTAGATTATATCACAGTTGATAAGCGACTGATTATATCTGTAGCATCTTCACAATCCTTATATGACAGCATGCAAATATATTCTTGGTATCTCAAGAGACTGTTTTGGGTGAAGGAATGTAATATCCTAGTTGTCCTGTCTTTATCAAGGACTAAAAGCCTTGATTGTTAACTATCTTGAAGGGATGCATACTTTCCACCACCCATCAGACAATCTCTACACTGACAACATTATCAGCATATGGGCAGGGAGACAAATGAGAGTGTACCATGCTTTGGTCTTGGTATGTTGTTTATGCAAATATGTTACCTTGCCATCACCCTTAACACACTCAAACATAGCAGTGATAGACCCATCTTGCATCCTCAATAACTTCTCAATAACCTCACAAGCAGCACCATGGGACCTTCCAGCATCTGCCCCCACAACAGTGTCCTTGCCCCAGCATATCTTTGCATGGCAGCAGAGGTCACTTGTCAACTTCCCATCAGCAGTGTCAAGGTATCACCAAACATGTCGCCAATTCAAGCCTTTACCTTTACAAGCCTTTGTGTTGCACTCAAAGACATGAACCCATTGGCCGGGGCATCCAACATAGTTGATGGATGGGATAGGGTGGAAGAAAGCATAGAATGGGGTATTGCAGTCCTTTGAGAGGTGATCTGCATTAATGTTTAGTATGCATGTGGTAACTGATAGATTCAAGCCCATGTAGCAGATATTTGTTGTAGTAGTCGATAGAACCGATGCACAATTTGATTGATGGACTTGGGAAAGCCCACATGGGCCCATTAAGTAAAATCAGGTGAATATTGTGAGTGGGCCCATCAAGTGAACTGGGCGAATGTTACGAGTTGGCCCACTCCCATAATCCAATGACATGCTGCCGATGGTCCCGCATGGGCCCACATTAATTTTCTATGATGTGCTGCCAATGTACTAGGCTGGGCCCATTGGCATATGCCACTTCTGATGCCAAAGGCCTCGTATGGGCCCATTGGCATATGCAGCTTCTGATGCCGATGGCTTCATGTTGGCCCATTGGCATATACAGCTGCTGCTGCTGATGAATCCATGTGGGCCCATTGGCATATGCAGCTTCTGATGCCAATGGCCTCGTATGGGCCCATTGGCATATGCAGCTGCTGCCGCCAATAGATTGGCATATGTAGCTGCTGCCGCCAATGGCTTCATGTGGGCCCATTGGCATATGCAGCTGCTGCTGCCAATGGTTTCACATGGGCCCATTCTTTTTCTAACAGGTGCTGCCAATGCACTTGGATAGGCCTGTTGGCATACGCAGCAACTGCTACTGATGGCTTTGTTTGAGCCGATTATTTTTCTATGATGCCTTGCTGATGCACTAGGGCACGCCCATGTTTTTTGATTTTTGGCATTTTTCCGTGGCAGCTTCCAGATGCATTTTCTTACAAGCATGCATCGCTCTATTTCACATTCATTCCACCATGTCATCCAATACAGGCGCCTCCATATTAGATGAAGCACTTGCCTGCATCAGCCAAAGGATTGCCTTCATTATTGTCCATCCTTCTGACAAAGATCAAAACTATATTGCTAGCTTACACAATGAAGTGGTAGGCATTTCTTATCGCTGAAGAGAATACGGAAACTAGCTGATCAGGGATTTGGCCTAGCTTGCGGCAGCTTGGATTGTTGGCCTTCTTGCATCAAGTGGCAGCTCCCCTTATGTGCCTGAGCCTATAAAGATCGCTTTTTGCAGTTTCTCGAATATCAAAGACCCAACAACATATGCAGCACCCAACCAAAGCCTGCTGCTGCAAGCTGGGCACAGCGCATCACTCAATCTGAATTTCAACCTTACAGAATGGTGGAGAATTGCAAAAGGCAAGAAGTTGAGTAAACCATTTAATGTTGGCAATGAGTTGGTCACAGGGGTGCTGCAAGTCCTAGAGAGGGTAAGTGCATTTTTTATAAACTGCATATGCCCCATAGTCAACCAGGGCTACAGAGGTTGTCCAGCACAGAGCTTCATGCCAGGACAATAAATAATTTCAAAGAAGTGTTGTGGCTGCGTCACAATATCGAAAACCAGGTCAAATCTGTCAAATCGTTTTTGATGAATGAATCTCAATGCTGGTATGAGAGAGCAGACAATTTAGACAGTTTGTAGGAAGTAGATTGGCAGTATTCGAGCTCAAACTGAAGAATAAATTAATTTTCTTCCCTGTCCCAATTCAACTCCTCAGTCTCCTTTTGGTACATGTTGGCAGCTCCTTGTTCTAGCTCAGCCAAAAGACCCTCTAACCACTCCTTCTCGTCCAACACTTCCTTCTGCAGATCTTTAATATGCTCTTTGGCTTTCGTGATCCATTTCAGATCAGCTCCCTGTGGAAGATCCTGCATTGCATTAGCCAGGATCGGTCAAATTACAATTATAATCACCTTGTGCATAAGTTTTTTAATAACAGGTTTTAATTGGGTCGCATTTTTCGGGACCCAGATGCCTTCCAAATCCTCAGATGCACATTCCCTGAGGCTCCCTGAATGTTGCCCCTGGCTTCGGAGGGTGTCTGATTCTGATTCTGGCTCGCACCTCTTGCTGAGGAGCTCAACACCCTTCCTGAAGGCAGAGCGCATCTATGGACATCCAATCAAGGCAATAACAATGTAATTAGCTTAGATGTATACACCATCTCTTCGAATTTGTCATTCTCTGTCTTGGGGGAGTGGTGTCTTTTTTCCGAACCTTCTCCCTGCATGGTAGATGGCAACATGTTGGCTGATCTGATACCTTCAGGTGCCAGTGATAGCATGACATCATAGGTGCATTAATATCAGCAGGCACACCTGTGGACCCAAAATAGAAAGATAAGCTGCCAAGAAACTTTTGCAGGATCACTTTGGGCGCTGCCAATAAACCCCTTTGGGCAGATATCAGTGGCTTCTGAAACTTTGGCCCAAGCCCATATCAGGGCTGCCGGTAAAATCTTAGGGAGTAGATCTGAAGCTGCTGAACAAACACCAACCCACATTCATTGCTTGTCAACCATGTCGGCATCCAACTCTGGGGGAGCTCAGGATTTGACCCAGGACAAACAGATTCTCCACCACCATGCAGCTATGGTCAAAAAGGATCTAGAAGCATATCACACATATTCTAGGAGCAAACTCAGCAAAGAGTATTGCAAGACTTTGTTAAAAAGTCACCTGGCACACTTTATTCCTATAATCTACTTCTATGAACCATTCTCAGATCCATTCAGAAAACATCGATGGACTTTTATGCTGATGCTCATAGCAGAAACCCAAACACCACCATTCACATTCATCCATTATTATTAAGCCTTTCTGAGACGTTTAATGCATCTCCAGCAAATCCAAATATAAGCACCATCTCAGAGAATGACAAAAGGTTGTGGTGGGAAAATCCATTTTATACCGAGCCCATTGCATTTCCACCACTGGAGATCCACTTCTCAGATCAAAATGGTCTGTATGTCCTCCCCAATCAAAATTGCTCTTCTCTCACTGAGTCTCATGCCAGTAGCCAGCTGCCGAGAATGCATGCTGCTTTCCCCTCAAGACAACTTGGGGGGGGAGGGAAATGCCTCTCAAGGCAATTTAGCAGCAACATTTCCTGCCCCAAAAGACAATTCTTCTTCAGGGGGCGGTTAGGAAAATCTTCCAAACACTTGTGGTCCAAAGGTGGCTGGGGAAATTCACAGATCCAAGAGGGGGAGGAGGAAGGCAGGTTTCTGGGATGCTAACCCTTTACCTCCAGAACAAAAGTCTGACAGATCCCCCGATTCCTTCCAAGAAGGTAGAGATCCAGATGCAGAGCCATGTATGTTTGCTGGTGTGATTATCCAGCACTTTGATAATGACATAAGATGCTCGCTAAAGGTATACACAATGATATAACAGAAGTCGAATGCCTCAAAAATGCGGTCCAGGCTCTGAAAAGCAAATGCAATATGCTTGAGAAAACTGTCAGGGACCTACAATCCATATGTGAAATGCATCAGAAGAGTCTTGAGACCTTTTGGCAGCACATTATAAACCTTCATGCATACCAGGGAATGTTGGATTTGAACTACCAAGGGGAGGAGTTTGAAGTTATGCCAATGGTGCCATAGAGTTTAGTAGCTAATAAATAAAAATTGAAGTTGGGCCATTACAATCGCATTGACGTATTACATGCAGAGTCATATGGGCCCACGCATGCATATCGTGAAAGGCATCTGAGTCCAAGCTAATTGGGCTGATATGAGCCTTTCGGCAGAGATTATGTGCTAAAGGGCCAATGTGTCTAATGGCCATTATGAGTTCACGCTCTGGGCCCATGCAAGCATTTTTTCTTGGCAGCTACCATTCGAACCAGGGGCTGCTACGAGTTTGTGGGAATTGACTCTGTCACAGTGCATCATCAGTGCAGCCCATCATGATGTAAGGGCTTTTGCATCAAAGATTCAAGGGCTCATATGAGAGTTTTTCAGAGTTAACACAACACTCCTAAAGCATAAATATTGGGTGCTAATAAAGGGATCTAAGAAGATAATGGTAATATATTGGAATGAGGCTGTATGACTTTAGCAAAATCAGGAGGCGGGTGGCTCTTAAGCAAATCATTAAACCTGGAATCTGCCTGCTTAGCCATTGAATTTCATATGGCACTTTGTCTTGCTGCCCATGCAGCATGCCCTGGCTACGATGTGGGCTCAATGAGCTCTTGCTTCTCTTGCCAAAATTGCTCTTAGTGTTGAAAAAATCTGATGGCGGACTCCATCTCAACTTGGAGATACTGAAGCTCTTCTATCCACCATGCCTTTTG
>Ga0193693_1000063_pt1 | contig 14044 bp, 19 predicted proteins | sample L3a2metaG_FD_144916 | JGI IMG/M metagenome (GOLD analysis project Ga0193693, IMG submission 144916) | Soil microbial communities from a riparian zone of the East river system, Colorado, United States - L3a2 | ecosystem: Environmental > Terrestrial > Soil > Riparian zone | place: USA: East River...
AAACAACAAAAAGCCCGGCCGCAATACTTGCACATGGCATTGGAGATTGTAAGCACTATGCAAGTTTTATAAACGGCGTTTTTGATGCGATCAATAGAAAGTATAACCAAAACATCAATTGGTATTACCGATTTGCATCATACAATTTTTTTGATCGGGAACCGGCACACGTTTTTGCAGTGGCAAAAAAAAACGGCCGTGAAATTTGGATTGATCCGGTATTAGACAGAATTGATAAAAGAGTTGAACCATCATATTTTTTAGATAAAAAAGTAAAAAACAGAATGGCACTTACCAGGATTTCAGGATTACAGGATGACGTTGTTAACAACGTAGCGACAGCGCCGGCAAACATTTTACTTGATACAACTTCTTTTGCAACCGATCCCACACTTTATATGAGCATTCAAACGCTATTAAAGCATAGCGCAATGGACTTAAACGCGGTTGTATATCCACAAAAGGTTATCGATTTACAGAACACACTACCACCCGCAGAGTATGCAACCGTTGTCAGCTCTTACAATACATACAAACAACGCACCGGGCCAATTGACGGCGGCAACCAACAGGTAGCAGGGTTCTTTGACGATATATTGCGCGGTGTAAAAGTTGTAACACTTGCAGGCCCAAGAGCTGCCTTCCTGGGACTTGTTGCGGTTAATGGTTTCGGTTATGCTACAAAGTTAAAAGCGGCAGTATGGAAACCCGACGGCACATATACAACCTTTAAGGATAAGCTAAAAGATGTTTGGCAAAATAAATTGGGCGGCCAATATTCTGTTTTAGAGAATACAATCAGGAACGGCGCTACACACAAAGCAATTATAGGCGGGCCTGAAATGATTGCCGCATGGGCAGCTGCAGCAGCCGCTATTATTGCTGCTATCATGCCATTGGTAAAAACATTCCTTGCAAATAATAATGAAATACCGCAGGGCAACTATGAGATTGATCCAACAACCGGGTTGCCTTACGGTATTAATAACCCAAAGCCAACGCCGCTGCAATGGTTGCAAAACAATCCACTAATTGCAGTGGGCGCAGTAGTTGGCGGCGTGTTGGTTTATCGGTATTATAAAAAAAATAAACGAGATGTGTGATTGTGTAAACTGTAATAAAAGTTTGGGCCGTATGGGTGCGATCACGGATTGCATGTGTACCGATTGTACGCAAAGCACACCGCCGGCGCCAATACCAGGCACTACCACCGGCGCGGGCATGGTGAACACGATAAACATTTACAACGATTTTTCACCACTTAATTTAGATGCGCCGGTTTACGTTTATCCCGATGGCACTTACTCAAACATTCCACCGGGCGGCACCACGTTGCCAGGCACAGGCGGCGGCGGTACATTACCACCCGAAGAGGAGCCAACTACAACGCCAGGCGGCGGCACCACAACGCCACCGGCAACAGAACCGCCAACAATAGAAAAAATGTTTCCCTGGTTTCTATTAGCAGCGTTGGGTTATGCCGGTTACCAAATGATCAAGGAACCCAAAAAACAACAGCAAAGGAGGCGGGCAAAATGATTGGCGCAATGATAGGACGGCACAGGGCGGAAGATCTTGCACATATCAACGACCCAATTAGCCAGTACTATATACCATACCCGGCCGATACAATGACTTGCGATCAATTGAAAGCCAACTTTAGCAAACTGCAACAGCAAGTTGCCCAATGGATAGATTGGCAACAGTATGAAACAAATTCAACCGCGGTTGCTAACATTGATCAGATAATTGCTATACAGACTGAAAAACAAACTCAGTACCAAACAAAAATTGCAACGGCATGCGTAACAGTACCGCCGCCGGGAGGCACCACAACAGAACCGGGAAATAATAATTCAATGTTGTGGATCATTGCAGCAGCCGCCGGCGCACTGATTTTATTCGGCGGTAAAATATTTGGCAAAAAGAAATACGCAAAATAATGACACAGGAAAAAGCACAAAATAAATTTACCAGGGCCGCTAAGAAAGCAAAAAAGCTATATAAGACCGGCCGTTATAAAAAATATTCAGATGCAGTGAAAGCAGCCTATAAAACTATTGGCGCTATCCGCAAAAAACGTAAACCCAAACGCAAGCCCGCAACCAACGGCGGCGGATTGCAATTATCAAACAATAAAAAAAATACAATGGCAAGACGTAAAAGAAGCTCACGCCGCCGCCGCAGAGTTGGCGCCGTAGCAATGAACGCAAATTCACCACTATTAAAGTATGCACCGCCGGTTGTCGGTTACTTAGTAGGCGCAACGATCAACACCCAAGTGGATAAACTTTTTGCAAACGTCACAGACGTTGACAAAAAAGCACTTTATCAAAAAATTGCACACGGCGGCATGTTGGCGCTTTGGGCCTGGTACGCATTCAGCAGAAAGGGACAAAAAAACCCAATGCCGTTAATTGCATTAGGTATCCTGGGCGGCGCCGGATTAAAAGGATTAATGGCCGACCTCAATGTAGGCATTGCAGGTTTTCAGCAAGTGCCCGTAGTTAGCGGTTATCAGCAAGTGCCCGTAGTTGGTGCGTATGGTGCAAGCTCACCACGTACACAGCTTAACGGCATTGGCGCATATGACGTGCCGGGATCTATGGCCGGTTATACACCAGGCGGCAGCAGCGTTATGAATGGCATCAGTGGAATAAGTAACGAGGCAGCGGGATTAATGAGACAGGACTAATAAAAAATATACTCCATTATTGGAAACCCGGCACCGTAAATGGGCCGGGTTTCCAGGTGACAAAAAACGACATACAAAGTCTTTCAATTTTAAAATTTAATTTTTTATGAAAAAGTTATCCCGCATTACAACACTATTATTTTTTGCAACGTTGGCGTTGCTTGTATCAGCATTATTTGCAATCCCGCTTTATGCAACGGAACCGGTCGCACTTGTCGCGGCACTTATCCCGATGCAAGCCGGCGTATTATCAATGAACTCCACAAACAACGTTTCAGCCCGCATGTCTTTTGATAAGGCCCGCGATATTTTAGCATTGGCAATGCTTGACAAATTCGACGGCAACTTTGCCCGCGCAAGAGAATGGGCCAACGGCCGCAAACTTGCGCAAGGTGAGGTAAGGTGCGAAGTGCAGCTAACAGCTACTTCAACGCAATTTACTTTTGGAGTAACCACCGTTGATGCCAATAGCAGCAACACAATTTTCAACACTGAACAGCGGTTAAATCAACAAGATTCTTTGATCGTTTCCGATTATGGAATATTTGTTCGCAAACCGGCATCCGCCACGAGTACAATAGATCAGCCGTTAACTTACGGTAATCCAAATACATTTAGCACCGGTAACGTAGCAACGGCGCTAAACGGTACATTTTACGGCAACGGCCAATTTTCGTTAAAGGTGAATAATGATGTGATCATACCGAACCGCGGTTTGTTCAACCATTACTATGTACCACAAACGCAGGGCGCCGTTGGTATCACTGCACAAACAATTTTTCCGTTGGATCAGGTGCGCGGTGCGGAGGATGGTTTTTTAGTTACTGAACCAAACATTGTGTTGGTAGGTAGTAAAAAATATGTTCCAACAATTCAATTGCCCGCAGCATTGGCAGCAGTTGAACCGTTTCAACGTGCGGTATTAATTTTCCGTGGAATATTGGCGCAAAACAGTACAGTTATAAACTAAGCCGTCCTTTTTAATAGGTTAATGGTTATGCGGGCGGCGTTGATAAATTATCCGCCGCCGCATTTTTTCACAATCAAAAAAATTGTACGATGAACACTTTATTAGTAAAAGAAACGCCAATAAATAACTTTACCCTGGTTGATATTCCTGTTACCGCAAACGGGTTAACAAAAGTTGCAATACAGGATCAACCGCTTTTAAAAAGTTACAGCAACCACCGGGTTGTGGTAAAAGGATTGCGGGTTATCACTGCAAAAATTTTAAGTAATGCACCGATCAGCGGCAACGCAATTGCAACACGTGCCGAACTTTTAAAAGCATCATTAGTGCTTTATTGCAATGGATGGGAGAAAGAACAATACATCCCGTTGCTAATGCTTAACCCGATGGCAGATGCAGACGCAACAACGGCAACAACGATACCGTATGCGTTCAATCCAATGGATTTTATTGATCTAAGGGACGTTGACTGGACTAAATCATATATCCAATATAGCAATGGCACAAGCAGCGCAAGCAGTACCTATTCTTTTTTGCTTGCGGTAAATTATTTGATCACAAACGAAAGCGGGCAAGAGGTAAAACCATAAGCAATGAGTATAGCAGTGCAGTGTATCGGCATTGATGCAGTTGTAAAAGCGTTTGAATATAAAAAAACGCCGGCCTGGTCAATCTTCCAGGGCCGCGCATTACTGCACAAACATGAGGGAAAGGATCTTGATGAAAGCGCCGACACATTGCAAGAGTTTTTACAAATGATCTCTTCGGGATCAACTGCTATCTATACATTAAAAGTTTATGAGAACGTTGAGAAAATAACCGAAAAAACCGGTTGCGATGGGTCTATCAATTTTCGCCTGGTAAATGAAGATACCCGGCAACGTACTAACGAATATTTTGATAACGGCCGCAATAAGTTGTTAGAACGATTGGAAGCAATTGAGGAAAAACTAAACGAAGATGCTGAACCAGAGGAACCGCAAAGCGCATTGGGCCAATTGGGGAATATTTTATTAGCGGATCCCTCAAAGTTGCCGCAGTTGGTCAGCTCTCTTTTATCAACACTATCATTGATCTTACCAGGAGTGAAGCAGCAACCGCCGCCACAAATGCAGCCGGTTTACATGCCGGCACCGCAGCAAGTACCGCAAACAGTTTACCCGATCGCTAACGATTACAACTTACCGGCCGGCGCAATTGGAAACATTGAAGGAACCCAAAAAACAACGTTTGCAGTTAACGGCGCCGGCGAAAGTGATCCGCTATTGCAAGCAATAGAAACACTGAAACGCAACGATCCTAAAATAGCTGAGCACCTGGGCAAACTTGCAAACATGAGTGAAACGAATAAAGAAACGTTTAACTACTTATTAAATATTTTGGATAGCATGTAAAAATGATACTTGTAACGGGTTATATAAAAAACACAAGCGGGCAACCGATACCGTCAGCCTCTATACAAGTAGTGGACGGCAATTTTGATCTTACCGGCGAAGGAACCGCCGCAAATAGCATTGGCTTTTTTTCCTTATACATAAATGAATTGCTTTATCCATACGGGTTAAATGTTTCAAGCGTTGGTTATAAATCAACAGTTGTAAAACTTTCAACGTTTACAAATAACGGCACTATTATACTTGCTGAAAATGTTGTAGATCTTCCGCCGGTTGTTGTTACTTCCGGCAGTAAGAATAACTATTTGTTATTGATCGCATTGGCCGGCGGCGCATTTATCATTTTAAATGATGATAAAAAGAAAAAAGTTTCCGGCACTGAAAAAATTAATCCTAATACAGTGCTATTGATCGGCGGCGGGTTAATCGGTATAACGGTTATAAATAAAATACTTGTTTCATTAGGCATTCTCCAGGGCAAAGGCGGCACCAATGTTAACAATGAACAACAGAACCCATACAGCCCGTGGAAGCCGGCATACTATCACGCATTAGCACCAGGCACACAATACAAAACTTTAACGGATAGCGGTTGCCAATCAATGCCGGAAGCGATATACAATGCATTCACTTTGTTTAAGGATAATTTCGACGCGATCATGGGAGTGTTTTCGCAATTAAGTGCAAAGACACAGGTAAGCAAGTTGGCAGAATGTTTTCAGACAAAATACAACCGTGATCTATTAACGTTTTTAAAGGATGGCGGCGGCGTTTTGCCGTGGGATGGATTAAGTGATTCACAGTTTTATACATTAACGGAGTACGTAAAAAATTTACCGGCCACAGGCTTTTAAAAATATTTTATGGAAGAATGCTTTCGCAAATACGACACAACAACGCAGATATATAATGCAAGCGGGCAGGTTTCAATACCTGAAAATTGCAACGGTTATACCGTTACCAATAGCGGGGCGGATAATGTGATCGTTGATAATATTCTTTTATACGCCGGCACCGTTGGCAGCATACAAGGTGACAGTTTCAGCACCGGCGGAAATAGAAACGAAATACTTGCCCGTAACTACATGACGGTCCAATTCCAGGGCGCAACCGGCCCGGCAATTACAGTAACCTTTAAAGTTTATTCATAATGAATGCAGGGTTAGGCAATGCAGGGGTAAGATCAAGTAAGACGCCGCAAGCACCGGCGGCAACCGTTACCGCTGCAAATAATGGTACTTCGTTAAGCGGCACAACCGTTGTGTTGGGGCAAGCAGTGGGGGCCGTTGGCGATCCTGGGGCATTGCTTACTGCAAGAGAAATTCCGACCGGCGGTTTCAATACAAATTTCAAAGATGCATTAGGCGCAGCCGGCCCGATCGTTAGCATCACAAGCACATCAGTTGCAGCGGCGGGCAATACTCACACAGGTTTATTTATTAATTTATCCGGCGTTAATTCCATTGCAGCGCAAAGCACATACGGCATGCGCATCAGCAATACACACAGCGGCACCACTTCAGTTAATTATGGAATGTTGATTGATGCAAGTGGCGGCGCAAGTGGTAACACCGGCATTAATGTAAACGCAAGCGGTGCGCCGGCTTACGGCGTGGTTGCCACTGCGACAAGTTGGGGCATATATGCAACCGGCGGCATTGCCGGAGTGCAGGGCAATAGCAATAGCGTTGCGGTTTGGGGAGTTGCGGGCGGCGGCGGGGTAGCGGTGCAAGGCAACTCAGTAAATGCGGTAACATTTCAGGCGGTAAGATCCAACGCCACTACAAACACCGTGTTAACTATTATGGATCTCAACAGAGATACCACCGGCATCGCAGCCAATGGCATAGGTACACAGATAACATTTACAATAGCCGACGATCTACCAAGCGGGCAAATAACGAATAGTATTATCTCTAAATGGTCAACCGTTGCACACCTTACAAGAGAAAGTACATTAATAATAACAGGGGTAAGTAACGCAGTAACGGCAAACATTTTGACCATTACGGGGACAAATCAATTCGGAATTACAACCGGCAGCGGGGCAACAGATTCGCAAATTGTAGTTGATGCGGCAAGTAATAATATTTATTTGCAAACCGGTGATCCTGGCTATGCGGGGGCAATTGGTTTTCTTCAGGCAAACATTACACCGGGCGGCGATGGCTTAGCGTCTATTTATACACAAGACAGCACAGGCGCGGTATCTATGGAATTAAGAGTTACAAAAACAGGGGTAACAATAGTAGGTGACACCGTTTTACTACATACTGGAACCGCATTGGCAGACGGGTCCGCCGCTGCGTTAGGGACGTTAACCAATGCACCGGCCGCCGGCAATCCGTCGAAATGGATACCAGTAGACGATAACGGAACAACAAGATACTTGCCCGCATGGTAAAATAATTTTATGAAAGACATTAATAACAAATTTGCAACGATACAAATAAACGGAAGCGATAAAGTTTTTACCGTTGCCGATCTATTAAAAGAAGCGGTTAATGTAATTCCTAAAGATGGGTTAACGCCGGACCTTATACAAAAGCGGTTGCGGGTATTGCAAGTAGTTAACGCGGCAAAGGATCAAAACTTTACAACATTGAGTTTTGAGGATGCAGATTTTAAAACCGCATGCGAATGCGTGGCCGCAATGCGTTGGGGCGTTATTGATCCGTTTATAATTGAGTTTTGCGAACTGTTTAAATAAAAAATTTACAATGCCGCAACCTATGAAACACGAAAATGCGGACGATGAAATAATAAAAGTCAATCCGTCGCACCTAAGAAAATACATTGTAGAATATTCAATACTTGCGTTAGCATCTTGCGTTGTGTTTTTGTTTTTGGCCGTTGTTGATCTTAATAATTTTATAAGAACAAATTTGATCGAACAACGGATTGAAGTAACAAAAGTAGTTGAGAAAAATACAGCGGTAATGAATGACATATTACGAGAGCAACAAAAAGAAAAAAAATAAACTTATGGATACAACCGAAATTGACAACCACGTAGAAACGCATTTAGCAGAAACCGCCGCCGGCAATAAGCTAATAGATCTTTGTAGCATTTACCAGGGAGTGCGGCCCGTATTGAAGTTTGCAACGGCACTATTATTCTGGAAACCTAAATGGCAAAAAGTACTGAACGACTTTATTGCTCATTTAGATGAAGCATGCCCGATACAGTAATGAAAAATAAAACCGCAATATGGTTAGTAGTTGCGGCCCTTGTGATTATGGCAAGTGTAGCGGTCTCATATAAAACTATCCTGCAAAAGTTCCTGCCAACCTGGGAGGGTTTCAGCGCAACGCCGTATTGGGACTTTCGGCAATGGAGTTGGGGTTACGGCACCAGGGTGCCGGGATCAACCAACATTTCGACAATGAACCCCGGCGGCACCATTACCAGGGCACAGGCGTTGCTATTCGCAATAGCATACATTGAAAAGGATTACACCGACCTTAAAAAAATTATTACCGTACCGCTTAGCGCAAACCAATGGGCGGCGTTATTATCGTTTTCTTACAACCTGGGCGTTGGTAATGCCGACAACCTTGCTGCAAACATTAATAGCAACAATTACGCAGCATTGGAAACGCAATGGAAAGCATACATAAACGCCGGCGGGGTGCCACAACAACAGCTTATTGATCGCAGGGCCGCAGAGTGGGCACTATGGATGAAAGGATAAATTAACACTTAGTGTAAAACTTTTTTTTGGAAATGTTATTTGAATAACGTTATTTTTGAATTGCCAATTTATTTAACCGTGTCAATCGGCCCACTTACGGGCAGACTATCACGGATCATTTTTAAAGGTTTAAGAGATGAAGAAAATTATATTTTCAATTCTCGTTATTGTTGCCGTCGGTTTTTCTACAAACCATTATACAAGCGAAAAGGCAACCGCAACCGTTAACCAATACCAGGGCGTTTATATTTTTGTTGACAGTAAGCCCGCCGCTGATTACACTTATTTGGGTACCGTTGACACAAAGGGAGTTGTTACAACTAACCCGCAATACATTGTTATAAGAGATAGATTAATAAAACGTATAAAAAAAGATTGGCCGGATGCCGACGGCGTTATCTTTTCATTTAGCAGCGGTAGCGCGGATCATGCCGACGCGATAAAATTTAAATAGCTCTTTGAATGCTTTTTATTTGGGGTTTCCTATTTAACATAACATACATGCGCAGCGTGTAAAACTCCCTTTATAAAAAGCTACTACTCAGTAGCAATTTTTCCTACTGAAATTTTTTAACGCAACATCCTTTGCAAAAACCAATTTCTGCAATTATGTTAAATACCCAAATATTTAACCACCATGAGCAGGGAATTACAAAAGCACAGGATCAAAGCGTTTAACGCAACACTTGAGCAAGTTGAAAACAATTTGCAACGGAAAATTTTATTTATTGAACACTACGCAGCCGTGTACAATTTTCCGGCACGAGTTGCAAGAGATAACCTTAGAGAATACCGCCGCCAATTAAAAGCGGCGCAAGCATTGAAAAATTTTAAAACATGATATACAGATCCATTTGCATTGACAGAGAAATAAAAAAACCGCTGTTCATACAGCAACACAAATCGAGCTTAGGCATACCAGATTTAAAATTTATGTATTTCTCAATGAGTAAACACGAAATGACGGATATATACACGGTTTGCATTTGGAAAATAAAATACAAAGCGCAATGAAGATCCTTTTTATCATCACGGTTTTTTTATTCTTAATGGCATGCGTCTTTTTATACAGGATAGCAACCATACCATTTAGAGAAACAAAAAAAAGTTCAATGGTTAGTAGTGACTTGGATGATTTGCTATCGTAGATCATCCGCCGGCGGTTTCATTGGTTCGGGGCCGCCGGTTTTTTTAAATCTTTTATCATGTCAACATTAATTGCTGTTTATAATTCCGATGGTTGTGTAGGTCGTTGCGATGCGAAATGCTACGATGCACACGAGCCGCATTGCGATTGCATTTGCGGCGGAAAAAATCACGGCGCCGGTTATAAGCAAGCCGCCGATAATACCAGGGAATACGCCGATAAATGGTTAGAACGATACAAAGATGAAAAGGGGTTGACTAAGTGTAAAACGAAGATTAACCCGAAAATAAAACAATTGTTGCTTTTCAATGACGACTGACTTTGCCGTAGTACCCTATTGGATTTATATAACGCCGTACATTTCAAAAACCGATATTCTAAAACACTAAGGGCCAACATGAACGAAAAACCAACTTTAAGACTTTTACCGGTGCCGTCTTTTCATCACGAGCTATCAATTAAGGCAACGCAATCGGGAATAACTGTTCTAAAACAATCCAGGTACCGGAAACGATACACCGGCAGCAAGCATAGCGCAATTGACATAAACGGTAAAATATTTACAAACGCAAACGATCTTAAAAAACTAATTGCATCCGACGAAAAACCAGGTAACCAACGCCGGGCCGTTACACAATCCGGCGTTGCTATTACCACCGATGCAATATTGACTGAAAAAAGCTATAAGGTGAATAAAACCGAAGTGAAAAACCGACTATTTGGGATGATAAACACAATGCGCGGCAAAAAGGAGTTGTATTTCTGGACGGTAACATTTCCGGTAAACACAACCGACGCAACCGCTTACCGATTATATAATACCTGGTTAACAACTTTGCGACAGAAAAAATGGTTGCGTGAATATTTGTGGATCGCTGAACGCCAACAAAACGGCACCATACATTTTCATGTAGCAATACCGCACAGGCTTTCCGTAGTTGCAGCAAACAGGGCAATGCAAGTGATATTAGCAACCGCAGCAAAAAGAAAGGAAATACTTTTCTCAGTTTACCAATGCAAAAGATATAACGGTATTGATATTGCAAAAAACAGAACAACGCGACGCGTTACAAACTTTGCAATTAAAAAAGGTGCGAAGTCATTGGCTTACTACCTTACAAAGTACCTGACAAAAAACGACGCGGCGTTTACTCATTTAGCATGGCACAATAGCCGGGGTTTTTCTTCTCTGTTTACAGGCATCACATTTACTACAAAAGAATTTTTGGGTTACGGTTTTAGATCATTGGTGAAACCGGGCGTGATAATCGACAATGAACACTTTATGTTTTTTGCCTGGAAAGATCTCCCGCCGTATGCGGTAACGCGACATTTATACCAAATAAATTCTTTCATACAGGATCAAAATAAAATTTTGGAAAACCTTAATTGACTAAAACCTTAAAAACAAACACTATGACAAAAGCAAGTATTAAAACTTTTTCAACCCTTACATGGGTTAAAAAGGGGAGGACTTTTATCCGTAAGGAAAGTATTGAAAGCGTTAACGACGAATACCTGACAGTAAGAACGGTTGGCGGGATGTTCTACACTTTCGACACAAAAAAAGAATTCGAAAAGTTCACTTTACAAATTGGCTTTAATCAGCCGGGACAATAAACCTAACAATTTATGCCAACACATTTCACAATTGAAGTTTATTATACCAATGACGCGGAAGATTGCCGCTACGTGCTAAAAAATATGACCGTAGAAAAACTAAAAGAGTTTAGAGAGGTAGTTGTAACCGCCGGTTTGATGTTACCAATTGCCAGGGAACCTGGTATGCCGGACGAATTGGATCATTGGCGCATAATATTACCGCATAGTATAAGATCAATTGACGTATGGCGGCAGCAATCATTTATCTATGGTAACAAAGTAGTAAAACAAAAAGCAACCGTATGAATAGAAAATTTTCTCTCCGCGGGTTTATCATTCGTCTTTTGTTTTTGATTGCCGCGGCAATACTTATATCCCTTGCACTGCAATCATGTTGCCGGCCCGCAACCATTTACCAGGTGCAAAAGTGGGAACGCAACCACAAGTTTGAAAAACCATTGCGCGGCACCTGGGGCATTCATTTGTTTCGTAAAAAAAACGTTTACAAATACTAATATCAAATGAAAAAAAATACTTTAACAACGATCGGGAAATTAAAAGCCGGCGACATATTCAGCCGGCCCAACAATGAAATAAAATTTATGAAGGTTGACGGTTTTCCCGTTAGAAATGCGAAGCACTTATTTGAGTGTTTTGCACTACCCATTGGTAAAACAGATCAGCGAAGGTTTAAAGCAAGTACGGAAGTTGTTTACTTATTCACTTCTTTAAGCGTTGTATAAAAATTTTTTTCCGGTTTTCATTAGTTAAGGTTTAGTATAAACCCCGCGTTTCAACGTGGGGTTTTTTTATTGTAACAAAATGTAACAGTTGTAACAGAGTGTTACAATAAAAAATCCCCGTGGAAACGGGGATCGGTTAGAGACGAATCCAATATCGTATTGAAAAACTAACTAAAGACTGAAATGCAATGTAGGCAGCGCATTTTATAAAAAGAAATTCCCGCCGTGGGCGGGATTTCTTGCCAATTATTCAACCGCGATGAGAGCAGGAACAATTCTTGTAAAATTGCACAGCGCAAAGCAGTTGCCGAAATATTTTTTAAAATTTTTTTGTGGGGTGAATGTGGATAAATGCAACCGCTGAAATTTGGTTGCTTTGGCGTGGGGCAACGGTATCGCCAAACTAACCGTTTTTTATCACACTTTTATGTGCTACAACAATTTTTTTTCCACATAGCGGCCGGCGCCTGGTACTTGCACAGGTGAAAAGCGCAGTAGAATATTTGTCCCGATGACAGGTGTACAAATAGCATTGTTAACCGGCGCGGGCCTTGTTGCTTTAAAAGCTGTCTCTAAAACGCAATCAGCGGCAACGCTAAATTTTTACCCGGCGAGTATTAAAAATTTGCAAATGGACGGCGTTACGCCGGTACTCACGTTGAACCTTGCAATACAAAATCCCTCAAGCCAGGCGTACACAGTGAAAGCAGTAGTAGGGAGTTTATACGCAAACGGTTTTTTAATTGGTAACGTTGGCAGCTACATACAAAAGCAAGTGATCGCAACCGGGCAAACTATTTATCCGCTAACGATCCGTTTATCATTGCTCGGGATTGTGCAGGATATTGTAAACGCATTCAGCGGCAACGGTGCCGCGCAAAAAGTAGAGTTGAACGCATACGCAAACGTTGATGATTTTAATATACCCATTAAGTTGTTATTCAATATTCCTTAATGGAAAGTTCTTTGCTCATAGGAAAATTGCCGCCGTACCAAAACAACGCAGTATTGGTGCAAAGGAATCAAACAGTTTATGATATTATAAACGAAGTGTTAGAAGCACATGAATTGTTTAGAAGGGATTACGACAACATTGCCGCGGATTTTTGGACGGGCGACATAGAAACAACGGCGCGAAAAATTTTTGATTTCCTGAAAAGAAATGTGCGTTACAAAATTGAGACTGAAGGAAAGCAAACAACAAAAAGCCCGGCCGCAATACTTGCACATGGCATTGGAGATTGTAAGCACTATGCAAGTTTTATAAACGGCGTTTTTGATGCGATCAATAGAAAGTATAACCAAAACATCAATTGGTTTTACCGGTTTGCATCATACAATTTTTTTGATCGGGAACCGGCACACGTTTTTGCAGTAGTTAAAAAAAACGGCCGTGAAATTTGGATTGATCCGGTTTTAGATAGAATTGATAAACGAGTTGAGCCTTCATATTTTTTAGATAAAAAAGTAAAAAGCAAAATGGCGCTAACAAGAATTTCAGGATTGCAGGAAGATGTTGTTAACAATACAGCAACAGCGCCGGCAAATATTTTGTTAGATATAACTTCATTTGCTACCGATCCCACTTTTTACATGAGCATTCAAACGCTGTTAAAACATAGCGCAATGGACTTAAACGCGGTTGTGGATCAGCAAAAAGTAATTTCATTACAAAATATATTGCCGCCGGCAGAATACGCAACCGTTGTTAGTTCTTACAATACATACAAACAACGCACCGGCCCAATTGACGGCGGTAACCAACAAATAGCCGGTTTTTTTGACGATATATTGCGCG
>Ga0193693_1000065_pt1 | contig 13999 bp, 7 predicted proteins | sample L3a2metaG_FD_144916 | JGI IMG/M metagenome (GOLD analysis project Ga0193693, IMG submission 144916) | Soil microbial communities from a riparian zone of the East river system, Colorado, United States - L3a2 | ecosystem: Environmental > Terrestrial > Soil > Riparian zone | place: USA: East River...
CCGCCAGTGGAATACCGGCATGGTCGCGCGTGGCCGGATTTACTTCGGTGCCGACAACAAAGTGTATGCCTTTAGGCTGCCAGCAGGAACACCTACGCCTACACCTACTGCTACTGCTACGGCTACGGCCACAGCCACTGCAACACCTACAGCTACGGCGACAGCGACGGCCACGGCAACCGCTACAGCGACAGCGACGTCAACGCCTACCGCAACAGTACCGCCTAGTCCAACACCTACTGCGACCCCGACGCCAGTGCCAACGCTGGCTGCTCCACAGGCGTTAAGGGCAACCAATGTGACTGCCAGCAGCTTTACCGCGAACTGGAGCAGCGTAGGCGGCGCGACTGGTTACCGGTTGGATGTGTCCACGAGCTCTACTTTTGCCAATTATGTGCCCGGATATCAAAATTTGGACGTCGCCACGACGAGTCAAAACGTTAGCGGGCTGACAGGGAACACGAACTATTACTACCGGTTACGGGCATACAACGGCAACGGTACCAGCCCCAATTCCAACGTCATTAAGGTAAAGACGAGGCCCCACTGAAACAGCTCGCGTTGCGTCCGTTTTCCGACGTGAACGTCAGGAAAGAACGACGTAAGGGAAAACCAGACGAGCCATTTGCTCTTTGCTCTACGGCAGAGCGGCAATAGAGTCGCTCCGTGGCCGAGGACGATCAGGCAGAGCCGCGGCGTCACGGGCGGTTTTGGCGTCGCGTGATCGCCGGCCTGGTTGTTTGCCTCGCACTGTTGGTGCTTATCCATCGGCCAATTTTGCTGGCGATTGGCCGAAAAATCGTGCTGAACTACGCGGCAGAGCACAATCTAAAGGCTGATTTTCGCGTTGAGGGAAATCCGTTCGGCAGTGTCACGATTCGGAATCTCCACGCGTTTGCGGTTGGTCCGTCCGAATATGAATCGATCGACGCCGATTATGTGTACCTCGATTACAGTTTGTTCGGGTTCGCGCGGCACGGTCTTCCCCGGTTGTTCAACGACGTTGAAGCGCGCTCGGCCAGCATTGTCTTAAATCCTTCCAAGAAACCGCTGAGGCCGCGGCCGCCGCATCCGCGATTGAAGTTGCCGAGATTCTTCCCGGAACGACTGCGTGCTACGGACCTGACATTTATCGTTAGAAATCAGCCGTACGATTTCGTCGTTGGACATGCTGACCTGGAGCTGAATCCGCGCACTTCCGGAGAGCTGCGGATCGAGACGCTGCAACTTCCCTCTGGCGACACGTGGTCGAGAATTTCCGGCCAAACCTCTTACGCGAACAAGAACCTCATCCTGCGCGACCTGAATTTGAGCGATCAGGAGCAGCTTCATCTTCTGGATATCGATGCCTCGCATATTGATGCCAACACTCTTTTACTCAATCTCAATGCGACACTCGGCGGAGGCCAATTGTCGGCGTCTGCCGCCTTAACTGAAACGCAGTCTTCGCTGTCCACGAAGGTACGTGTGACTGCCGAAAAAGTTGCCGCGGAATCGCTCAACAAATTTCTTGTCATTCCGGAGAATTATCTTTCTGGCGAGATTGAGCGCCTTGCTCTTGATGGAGTAGGCGCAATCGACGTGCCACGGACCTGGAGCGGAACGCTGTCGCTGCAAATGGGCGACGTGCATCGGAAGGAAATCAATTTCGACCGCGCAATAATAGAAATCACAGCGGAACAGGACCGGGCAGTTTTGCGTTCGGCCGACATCATTGAGGAGACGAACGAATTCCATCTTCGCGGCTCAATGGAATTGCCGGCCACGTTCGCAGATTTTGGCCGCACACCGACGAATCTGGAGATTTCGGGCACGGCGCCTAATCTGCAGCGACTAACGGCGGGCACGACTGTGGCGCTGACAGGCTCAGCTCAATTCAGTGGCAAGATCGATATTGTAGATGCGAACGTGCAGGCCACTCTCGGCGTCACCGCAAGTACCCTCGGTTTCCGGGATGGAATAATTGACAAGCTGACCTGTACCCTTCGTGCCTCGAAGCGCGTCGCGCGGGGCGATATTAAACGATCGTGGTTTGCGGATCTTCGCACGGCGATGGAGTTCAATTTAACGGGAATACGTTATCGCGATTACGTTATCGACTCAGCAGAAGGATCGTCCAACTCCAGTGATGATGTTCTCGGACTTGACCGGTTCATTTTGCGACGACGAGAAAACGAACTGAATGTTCATGTCCGATATATTCTTCCGGCAGAGGTGAGCACGTTCGCTTCGCAGCCAGCCGATGTCGAGGTCACGTTAAACGCCGCTAACGTTGGCGACTTCTGGGTTGCTGATTCTCCGACGAAAGTCAGCGGTCCTTTGCAGTCGCAGGCGCAGATTCAATGGAAGCAAGAAATCGCCAACGGCCAGATCTCGCTCTCAGGGACAAATCTCGTGATGCGCGATCTGGTGTTCCGGCAGGCTAGTACTCAATGTGCAATCTCGAACAGCGTCATTTATCTAAACGATTTCCGCGCGACGTTGAATGACACCGATTTCGTTACCGCGACTGGGACACTGAACCTGCGGCGCCCTCATAATTACAGTGGCAAGGTTTCCGCGAACGTGGCGAATTTGGCGACACTTCAGCCGCTGCTCCGCGCTTCCGGCAATCAAAACGCACTTGCCGGTGCTGTTAAGCTGGATTGGGAAGGCGAGGGACAAGGAGTCACGGCTTCCCAGCCCTCAAGCTCGACGGCTGCCCAAGCCGTCGCTCCTTGGAAGAATTCCGGCAACCTCAAGCTCGTTCTGGAAAAAGCGCGCTACGGAAATTTGCAAGGGCTCCAGGCGAACATCGACGCGTCGTACTCTCCTGACGGTCTCGATGTGCCGGTCATTTTTTTCGCGACGACCAACATGGATTTCAATGCGGTTGCCCGGACGAAGGGTGACGTGCTGGAGATCGACAAGATCCAGCTGAATCAAGTTGTCGCTCCGCAACCGCGCCGAGCCCGCCGTACTGACGTGCCCGGAGAAGGCGCCCCATCGCAACAACGCACGAATTACGCGTACGGTTATGTCTCGATACCGTTTGTGTGGCGAAATCTCGGGACAAAATCCGCATTGATTCCGTCTTCCGGCAAAGTGTCAGTGATAATGCAGTCTGAGAATCTTGACCTAAAGAGGCTGGCGCAAGATGTCGGAATCAAATCGACAATCTCGGGCGTCGTGAATGCGAAACTCGACGGTGACGGCACAATCGCAGATTTGAAAACGCGGCTCGACGTGCAGGTGCGGGATTTGCGAAACGAACTCTGGCCGAAAATGGAACCGGCGACGTTCGAGCTGAGCGCGCAGACCGCGCAGGATCGGCTAACCGCTTCAGGTAAACTGCAACAGCCGCGGATTCAGCCGTTGGAAATAACTGCCAGCATGCCGTTCGACGTCCCGAAAATTGTCCAGGCTCGAGGATTTGCCGACGACACGCCGATCACCGCCAAGGCTCGGCTGCCGCGCAGCTCGGTGAATTTTGTTCGTCAATTCGTTCCGGACCTCCAGCAGTTGGATGGCGACCTCGGGCTCGACGTTGATGTGAGCGGAACGTTTGGTCATCCGGTCTTGAGCGGAGCAGGGGACATGACGGTGAACGTTGCTCGTTTCACGAACGCAACTCTTCCCACGCTCAGAGGTTTTAATGTGCGGTTCACTTTCAGGGACAATGCACTCACTCTCGATCGCTTTGGAGGCGACTTGGCTGGTGGGCCGTTTAACATGAGCGGTCGAGTTACCTTTGCCAAACTGACCGACCCGATTCTCGATTTGCAGATGAGGGCTCAGAGCGTGCTGGTTGCGCGAAACGATACGCTTACCGCGCGCGCTGATGGTAATGTCAGGGTAACGGGACCATTTGCGGCGGCGACAGTCAGCGGCAATGTCGCACTAACAAACAGCCGGTTTCTGAAGAACATTGATCTTATCCCCATCGGCCTGCCAGGCAGACCGGCGCCGCAGCCGCCTACCGAACGTCCTGAATTTTTTTCTCTGCCGGGCCCGCCGTTCCGCGACTGGAAATTTGATGTCGCGATCAAGACCAAAGATCCGGTGCTGATTCGTGGGAATCTGGCCACCGGCGAAGCGACGACTGATCTGAAATTGACGGGGACGGGGCTTAAGCCGGGTCTGCAAGGTGTGGTGCACATGGAAGGTGTCGAAGCGACATTGCCTTTCAGCCGTCTCAACGTTTCGCGCGGGTCGCTTACCTTCAATCCTAACGATTCGACGAATCCGACAATCGATCTGCAAGGCACATCTGTGATCCGCGATTACACCGTTCGCGTTTATGTTTATGGAACTCTGCTTTCACCACAGGCGATTTTCACCAGTGAACCGCCTCTGCCGCAGGAGGAAATCATCTCGCTGATCGCTACCGGGACGACGCGACGGGAACTCTCGACTGGAAACGTTCTCGCCGGACGGGCGGCCATGCTGTTGGTGCAGCAGCTCTACCGCAAAATCGCCAAGAAAGGCGAACCAACTGATAGCAATACGGTTTTCAATCGAATGGATCTGGATTTGGGAACGATCGATCCTCGTACTGGTCAACAGCAAGCAACCGTACGGTTCAAGATCACCGACCAGCTTGTGCTCACCGGTGACGTCGGAGTTCGGGGCGATTTTCGAGGGAAACTGAAATATCTGATTCGCTTTCGCTGACATGCGATACGGAATCCTCTTCTCTCTTGGCATGGTGGTTTTCGCTTTTGAAGTCGCAGCGCAGAGCGCCGTTGATGTTGTGCGACCGGAAGAGCAACAGAAGGCGCGGCGGGCCGTCGTGAAGGAGCAGGAAAAACGCGCCAAGCGGGCCAGCATCATCGAATTTCGCGGCGAGCAAGCGTTCAAGGAAAAGGACCTCCGCGTTGCTCTCAAAGAGGAGATCACGACGGTCGAAGATTTTGGATTGAGCCCTGCACGCGCGGACGATCTCGCGTTTTTCCTTGAAGTGTTTTATCGAAAGCATGGCTACGCGAAAGTGGACGTGCACTACGTGATTGAATCGGGCGACCGCTTGCGTCTGGACATCAATGAAGGTCCGCGTTTCCTGCTCAGCCAGGTCATCTTCGATGGAAACGCGCATGAGCCGCCGGACAAACTCTTCGAATACATTGTGGGTCCAACACGCGAGCGATATTCACGCATGGAAAAAAGGCTGCCCTTTGTGGCTGCAGATCTGGAGGAGGGCACGCATCTGGTACAGCGGTTCTATGTTGCCCAAGGTTTTCTGAACGCCGTAGTCGATCCTCCGCTCGACAAATTCCAGACTGGAAGCAGTGATGTCGTTGTCGCGGTTCCAATTCACGAAGGCGGACAATATTTTTTCGGAAACATCACGTTTAGCGGTCAGACGGTTTACGGTGCGGAGGCGCTCCGCGGCCAGATATCCGATCTCCTCCAACGCCCTTACACCGAGGTTCGGGTCGAGGACATGCCGCGTCGTCTCGAAGCGTATTACAAGGCGCGCGGCTATTATGATATCAAAGTAGTGGCCGACGGCGCACCGGACGAGGCAGCGAATGGTCGCGTTCCCGTGCACATTGTGGTTTCACCGGGGGCCGTTTATCACTTCGATGGTGTGACTGTTACCGGGCTGCGCCGACTGCATCCCAGTTTTGTGACGAAACGTTTCACCAGGTTATCGGGCAAAACGTACAGTCCTGATGTTCTAGACGAACGATTTAGGACGCTCATGAAGACTGGCCAGTTCAACTTGCTTCAGATCAAACCGGTGCCCGTCGATGGACATTTGTTGCGGCTCGATATCTCGGCAGAGGAGGCCAAAAGCAAGGAATTTGGTTTTTGGGGCGGGTTCGATACTTACGAAGGCGCACTCGCCGGTGTGCAAGTCGGCGATCGTGATCTGTTCGGCTACGGCCGTCCGCTCACCGCAACCATTGAGGTCTCGCAACGCAGCTATCGAGGCGAAATTTTGTATGAGGACCCGTTCTTCTTTGACACAGATTTTGTTTTCACAGCGCGAGCATTCGCTCTGACGTTTGATTATGATGGGTACACAAAATTTGAAGTGGGTGGACGATTCGAGCTCAGTCGCAAAATTACCAAATACGACGAGGCGTCACTGACTTTTTCGGCGCGTCATGTGGACATCACCGACTCCCAGATAAGGCCGAGTTTTCTTCTTGGACCAGACGAGTACCAGGTAGACACGATCGGGCTCACTAACACACTTGATTTCCGTGAAAGCCCGTACGTGAACCCGCGCGGATTTCTCGTCGGTAACACCATTGACGTCGCTTCGAGCGCATTAGGAAGTGATATCGAATTTATCCGCGGTACGATGCGAGTTGGCTACTATCTTCCATTTGGACCCAAACCGCTCACGCCGGGTGTTGTTGAAGATCAACCCGCAGGCACTCCTTTTCAGCGTTGGGTCCGCCAATCGTCAATCGCGTTCGGTGCGCGCGGCGGCATTATTCATTCGCTCACCGACAGTGGCTCCGACGAGGCAATTGCGATTCCCATCGACGAACGTTTTTTTAACGGCGGAGCCACAACGGTACGCAGCTTCGGCGAGCGCGAACTAGGCCCACACGATAATCACGGTCATCCGGTCGGCGGAGAATTTTTTACGGTCTTCAACGTGGAATACACATTCCCGATTTTCGGTGAACTGCAGGGCGCCGTGTTTACCGACGCTGGCAATCTGTTGCCGACCTCCGAGGACATTGGGCTGAGCGATATGCGCTACGCGATCGGTGGTGGTCTGCGTTACAAGCTGCCGGTCGGCCCGATTCGTCTCGACTACGGTGTGAATCCTGACCCGCACGAGTTCGAAGATTTTGGTGCGTTCCACTTCAGTTTCGGTTTTGCATTTTAGCTGTAGCCGCTTCCCTGTGGGAAGCGTGGCGCTGATCATGTTAATCATGTCAAGCTCGGCGCCGCCCACAGGGCGACGGCTACAAAGACGATGAAAGATTCACAATCGCTTGGTGACACGCCGCCGGAGGACTTCCGTAAACAGTTGCATGAACTCGCGGACTGGATTGCGGATTTTCGCGAACACATCGAAAGACTGTGCGTTGCGCCTAACGACAAGCCTGGCGCTATTCGCGAGCAGTTGCCCGAGCGCGGACCCGAAGAAGGCGAACCGTTCGAGAGAATTCTCAGCGATGTCGATAACATCATCGTCCCGGGCATGGTGCACTGGAGTCACCCGATGTTTCTCGGTTACTTCGGCTGGACGAGCACCGCGCCGGGAATTCTGGGCGAAATTCTAACTGCGCCGCTAAACGTAAACGCGATGACGTGGCGCACGTGTCCCGCCGCGACCGAGCTTGAAACAGTCGTGGTCGACTGGCTACGGCAATGGGTCGGTTTGTCTCAGGAATTCGATGGCGTGATTTACGACACAGCGTCCGTTGGGATCATGCATGCGCTCGCGGTCGCGCGCGAAGAAGCCGCGCCAGCGACGAGAAAACTTGGACTCACCGATCGCAATCTGCCGCGGCTTCGCATTTACACCTCCGATCAGGCCCACAGCTCGGCTGAGAAAGCGGCCATTGCCCTTGGCGTGGGTGAGGAAAACGTGATCCGCATTCCAAGCGACGATCAATTCCGAATCGACGTAAACTCGTTAGGCCAAAGTATCGCAGAAGATCGGCGAAATGGCTTTCAGCCGATGGCGGTCGTCGCCACGGTGGGCACGACATCAACGGCAAGCGTCGATCCCGTTCGCGACATCGGCAACCTTTGCCGCCAAGAAAAAATCTGGCTGCACATCGACGCCGCTTACGGTGGTGGGTTCGCGATGTTGCCGGAATACGATTGGATGAGGAACGGCTGGGAGCTGGCGGATTCGATCGTGATCAATCCGCACAAAACAGTGTTTGTGCCTCTCGATTTCAGCGTGCTTTACGTGCGCGACCTCGAACGATTGCGGCGCGTGTTCAGCCTTGTGCCGGAATATTTGCGTGGTGACACGGTCGAGGCGGAGAAAAACTATATGGACTACGGGATCCAGCTCGGCCGAAGGTTCCGCGCGCTCAAAGCGTGGGTAATCTGGCGCTCGTTAGGCCGGGCCGGAGTTGTTGCCCGCCTGAGCGAACAAATTCGTCTGGCGAACCTGCTCGCCGACTGGATCAAAAAGGACGATCGCTTCGACTTATCCGCGCAACCCAGCATGGGTGTGGTCTGTTTTCGGTTTGTTGGAGCCGTGGCGCCCTCGCCGCGCCCGGGCACAGCGGCGCGAGGGCGCTCCGGCTCCACTGATCGCATTGACAGAATCAACAGCGACATCGTAGAGCGAATCAACGCGTCGGGACGCGCGTATCTCACGCAGACAAAATTGCGCGGCCGAACGGTAATGAGGATCGGCCTCGGCAACGCGCTCACCACGGAAGAACATCTGCGCAAGGGGTGGGAGATCATCCAGGAAACGGCAAACAACCTGTAGCCGCTTCGCTGTGCGAAGCGCCACACTGGTAGTGGAATCAGTTGCACTCCAACGCCGCCCGCAGGGCGGCGGCTACAGATTTGCGGCTGGCCGCCGTCACCGCTAATCTTCGTCCGCTATGATGAAGTTACTGCGCAGGCACCGGGACTGGCTCATGATCGTGATCGCGATCCTGGCGATTCCCTTCATTTTCTATTTCGTGCAACGCCCGGATTACGGCGCGATAGGCAGGGACCAATTTGCGCGCATCTATGATCGGAATGTTTCGATGCTGGAGGCGCAACAGTCTGCACGGCTTCTCAATCTGGCGCAGACCCTTGGTATGTCTGATTTTGTGGGAACAATGACAGCAGGGGCCGGGTTGGACCAGAATCAGGGCGCGGTCCAATTCATCGTTAATCTGCTTGTCCTGCGCCACGAAGCGGAACGGCTGGGACTACGCCCGAGTGCTTCGGAGGTTGCTGAGGTCGTGCGAAAGCTGCCGGCTTTCCACGGCGATTCGGGCTTCGACATTAATAAGTTCAATGATCTTCTGCAGAACGGGCTCGCGCCGCTCGGTCTGGCTGAAGAGCACATCGAACAACTCGTGCGCGATCAGATTTGCTTGAGCGAAATCCAAAAGCTACTGGCCGCCGGCGTTTCGCTTCCCAAGAGCGAGTTGGATGAAAATTTCCAGCGCGGCTACGACAAACTCTATGTCAACGTGATTCGGTTTCGGTCCGCCGATTTCGATAAGGACGTCACGATTAGCGACGAAGATGTGCAGAAATATTACGATGCGCACAAGGCGGAGCTGAAAACTGACGAGAAACGCAAGGTCGAGTTTGTTCAGCTGACGCTAAATGAGGAGGAGAAGAAGTTGTCGGGCAAAGAACGGATTGAGGCGTTACAGAAACTCGCCGATCGCGCCACCGATTTCACGCAAGCGCTCCTGGAAAAGGGCGCGGATTTCAAGCAGGCGGCAGCGAAATCTCAACTGCCAGTGCACGAGACCGGCGAATTCACTGCTGCGGAGCCTGATCCGCAACTGAAAGGGGATCAGCAGCTTGTCGCCGCCGCTTTCAAGCTGTCGGTACAGGAGCCGCACAGCGATGCCGTTCAGGTGACGGATGGATTTTACATCTTGCATTTGACCGGCAAGACCGAGGCGCGACCGCTCGCGCTCGAAGAAGCGAAACCGAAAATTGTGGACGCCCTGAAGAAGACGCGGACACGCGAGGTAATGTCGACCAAAGGCGCGGAGATGGTGCAACAACTCCGGGAAGCCAAAAAATCTGGTCAACCGCCTGAAGCCGTCATCGAAAAAGCCGGCGTAAAACCTGAGAAGCTCGCAGCGTTTTCATTGATCGATGAAGAATCGGAGAAGTCCGAAGGCGACCAGCAGAAAAAACAGTCGCCTGAACTTCTCACGATTAAAGACGCGGTGATATTGCTGAATCCCGGCGACGTAACCGACTTTATGCCATCTGGTACTGATGGACTTATTGCGATTTTGGAAAAGCGAGAGCCTCTCGGGGGCGCGAGTGCCGGGGAGAAAAAGGCAGCCTTCGAAAAGAGAATTCTTGAGAACAAGGAGCGTATTGTTGTTGTGGAATGGTTGCGCGACCGGCAGCAAGCGGCAGGCTTGGAATTCAAGAAAGGGTAGGGCTCACACAAAGAGCGCAAAGGACACGGAGTAGTCCTCGGTTTGAAATTTGATGTCGGTATTTCTTTGTGACCGTTGTGTTCGTGGTGCGAGAACAAAATAAATGGCAACGCCCGACGAGATTTTTGACGACGCCAGCGGCGACGTTGCGATTGGCGATTTGGCCAGCGCGGTCGAGAAGTACCGGCGATGCGTGGAGCTTGATCCCGATTTTTTCGATGGCTGGCACGCGCTCGGGATGGCGCTGATGAAGCTGGGGCGATTCGAGGAAGCGATCGGAGCCGGCAAACGCGCAGTGGAATTACGGCCTAACGATCAGATCGGCTGGACAAGTCTTTCGCTGTTCTACAACCGCACTGGGAACATCAAGGAAGCCGAAGCCGCCGGCGCGAAAGCGAAGGTTTTGAGCTGGGGCGGCAAGATCGCGAAAGAATAAGCGAAGGATTGTTTCAGTGACAGGTAAGAAATCGGACTTTCTTGTCTGGGCCTACTCTCAGTAACACCGGGGCTTTAGCCCGGTGTTACCCTTTGCTCAGCTCGGGAAACCGTTTAAACGGTTTTTGGTGGATTAGCACGAGACCACCGCGCTGAAGCGCGGTGTTAATGAGACGGTTGGCGTCTGACACAGGCGCCCTACAGTTGACGGTTACCAGATGTTCACGCGTTTGTCCGCCGGGCGAACCATCGCGGAACCGTCAGGAACGTTGAACGCCTTTTGAAATTCAGGCATGTTCGAGAGCGGGCCGTTCACGCGAGATTGTGCCGGCGAATGCGGATCGGTGGTGAGCCGCAGCTTTTGATCTTCGTCGCGAATTTTTGAGCGCCAGATCGCGGCGAACGACAGGAAAAACCGTTGCTCCGGTGTCAGGCCGTCGATCTTTTTGTTGCGATCCTCTGGGTGTTTGTCGAGCGCCTTCTGCAATGCGGCATAAGCAAGCTTCACTCCTCCGATGTCCGCGATGTTTTCGCCTTGAGTGAGCTCGCCATTCACATGCTGGCCCGGCAGCGGCGTGTACTCGGAATATTGATCGACAACTGCTTTGCGGCGCTTGTTGTATTCGTCCGCCGATTTCTTAGACCACCAATCGCGCAGGTTGCCAACCGCATCGAACTGCCGCCCCTGATCATCGAAGCCGTGAGTCATTTCATGGCCGATGACTGCCCCGATCGCGCCGTAGTTCACCGCGTCGTCTGCATTCGCATAGAAGAATGGCGGCCGTAGAATTCCTGCAGGGAACACGATCTCGTTCATGGTCGGCTGGTAATACGCATTTACAGTCGGCGGCGTCATTCCCCAGTCGGTGCGATCGACTGGCTTGCCGATCTTTTGCAGGTCCCGATCGGCCGCAAATTTTTCGGAGCGCAGCGTGTTCATAACGAACGGGCCGCGATCGATTTCCAGCAATGAATAATCAAGCCACTTATCGGGATAACCGATCTTGACGTTCATCGCGGCGAGTTTCTTGAGCGCTTCCTTTTTTGTCTGCTCATCCATCCAATCGAGCGTCTTGATCCGGTCGGCCAGCGCTTCCTTCAAATTGTTCACGAGTTCGAGTGCGCGCGCTTTCGCCTCGGGTGGGAAATAGAAGCTGACGTACAGCTTGCCAAGCGCGTCGCCGATGTCGCCGTCCTCTGAAGTGACCACGCGTTTCCAGCGCGGCTTGTTCTGCTGTGTGCCGCGCAGGACGCGCTGATTAAAATCGAAATCCTCGTCGACGAAATCCTTGGAAAGATATGGTGCGGTCGCGCTAATCAGATTCCAGCGGAGGTAGGCCTTCCAATCATCCAGCGATGTCGATTTGAACAAATTGTTCACCGCTTTGAAAAACTCCGGCTGATGCACGTTGACGTCGCCCGGCTCGAGCAGATTGATGGAGTTGAAATAATCGCTCCACTTCCAGTCGGGCGTCAGGTCCTGCAACTGTCGCACCGCCATCTTGTTGTAATTCTTGATTGGATCGCGCAGCTCCACACGCGTGCGCGATGCTTCGGCGAGTTTCGTTTCCAGCGCCATGATCTTCTTTGCATCTTCGGCAGCTTTCTCCGGCGGCTGGCCTAACAAGGTCAGCATCTTCGTCACGTGCGCGATGTACTTCTCGCGCTTCTCTTTCATATCGGCGTCCTGCTTTGTGTAGTAATCTCGATCCGGCATGCCGAGTCCGCCCTGCACCGCCTGCGCGATGTCGTGATTGCTGTCCCTGGCGTCCTGGCCCGAGCCAAAATTGAAAAATGCATTGATGCCGGCGCTGTGCAGGTGCGCGATCTCCTTCAGCACATCCTGGCGATCTTTCATTGCGTCGATTTTTTGGAACTCCTCCGCCAGCGGTGTTGTGCGCGCGGCTTCGACCGCCTTCTCGTCCATCCCGCTCGCGTAGTAATCACCGACTTTCCGTGTCTCCGGCGCAAGCTTCGGGTCGACCTGGGTTTGCGAGGCCTTCTCCGCGATCGTGTGCAATGCGTCGTTATTGCGCTCGATCAGTTCATTGAACGCGCCCCATCGGGAATATTCAGGCGGGATCTCCGTCTGTTTGATCCAGTTGCCGTTGGCGAACAGGAAAAAATCGTCGCCCGGTTTTACTGATGAATCCCTGTTGTTAGCATCGAGCGGCGGGAGGTTTTGGTCGGTCTGTTCCTGAGGCGCCGCAACAACGGCGACTAACGAACAAACAACCGAAGTGATGATGGTGATAAACGATTTCATGGTTTTAGAAACAGAATGAGATGAGCGTTCCAATTTGTTGATGCGAATTAGACCCTCCACACGCGCTTCTGTTGAACCGACCGTCGCGGGGGAAGGGTCGTTATTCCAGCGCCGTGTGTGCAGCCGACTGAAGTTACAACTGCTCGATCACGTACCCGCGCTGTTGCAACAACGCGATCACGCTGCGCGGTCCGGAGAAATGAAGCGCGCCCGCCACCACCACGGTGGGCTTGCCGGTTTTCAGTTCCGCCTCGATTCGTGGAACCCATTTCACGTTGCGATCATCGACGAAACGCGCCGCAATCCTGGGCGCCTTTGACCGCAGCGTCGAGTCGCCCGCCCACAGCGCATTGGTGTCGCCCTTCCGCCATGCTTTGTACATCCTGCCGGACTCCTTGTCGGCATTGTCGGGCTGATTAAGCGCGTCCTGCAGCATGAACTCGCTGTCTCGATCGGACAACCCACCCATCACGGCTACATGTTCATTAACCGACTCCAGTCCGCCGATCTCTTTTCCCAATTTCAGGGCGTGATCCACAAAATAATTATCCAAGCCATGGGAGGTGGATGCTTTGCTGTACGATGCCGGTGCGGTCAGATGCTGGGCGATCCACCAGGGCTTGTAACGAAGCTGGCTATCGAAGTTCACGAAGCGCTCACCGCTTCCGTCGCGAGCATCGGGTATCACCGTGAACATGTTTTTGCGGAGCCATGCTAGCAATTCCGGGCTAACCTTTGAACGGAGGTCTTGTCCCGGAGGATACTTGGCCGCGGCCTCAAACTTCTTTTGGAATTCTGCGTGCTGGGTCGGATCGAATTCAAAGAGAAAACGGGAGCTGTCTTTCAGCGCAATGTCATAAGGCTGGGGCAGTGGATAATCTTTTTTGCTCAGCGCGTGAATTGAGCCCACGAGATAAAATGGCGCCTTCGCGTTGGTCACGCGCCAGACACAACATTTCGGAAATTTTTTGCTTTGCGGAGATGCGTCCATCGCGAGCGGTGTCAGAATTACCGCGACGAGCAATGCGATCGGACCGTGGGCGGCACGTCGAATGGGAAAAAACATTTCCGGTGTTTAGCGCGAAAAATCCGCAAGTCAATCGGGAGTTTGCAGGGTCGGCCAATCGGGATGCTCAGGTTTGATCCCTCACCTAAATCCTCGCCCCTTGGAAGGGGAGAGGCGAACATGCTGCGCTGAATCTGAAGACGGTGGGACCTGTGGATACACTGTTAAAACAACGCGCGT
>Ga0193693_1000066_pt1 | contig 13923 bp, 14 predicted proteins | sample L3a2metaG_FD_144916 | JGI IMG/M metagenome (GOLD analysis project Ga0193693, IMG submission 144916) | Soil microbial communities from a riparian zone of the East river system, Colorado, United States - L3a2 | ecosystem: Environmental > Terrestrial > Soil > Riparian zone | place: USA: East River...
ATGCCTGCATGCCATCCTCCATCGACTCAACCTTCTGCTACAACCCCCGATGTCTCCTTGATTCGGCCGAAACCAGCTGTACAGTCTTCCGATACTAGATATAGTACGACTTCGCCTGCTGTCGGCGGGCCCACTGCCGGCATGGGTCCGAAACCCACGCAAAATTCTCGACCTGCGCAACCTGTAAAACGTTCAAAGCAACCCCCTAGTCTTTTTATTCCCAAGAAGGTGCGATTGAATTGCACCCTAACGATGCTTTAACTCTGATTTTTGGTCCCAGCGTCCCGCCCCTGGTAGTGGGAGTGGAGGGCCTCCCAACAAGAAGCTAGCATAGTGTCTCCCTAATAGCACAATCATAAGCCTCGAATTTCTAGAAGTGTCTAGAAGCATATTCCTATCGGATCAGAATCCATACATCGATACTTGGGTCTCATAGCATAGAAGGAATCCCACCCTTAGATATTATATGTATTTAGATTAGCTCTCGGATTATTGTATGCATGTACTGTATCATTACATGTATCAATACAAGTAAATTATTGCTGGTTGTCTGCCTTTACTGGTGGTAGCTCCCATCCATCAGGCCCAAATTTTGGTGTCACCATCATATCGCCCGCCTTGTTCTTTAAGGGCTTCGAAAACGTACACAGAGATTTTCCTAAGGAGGGCAGCCAAGCGGGGTTGATGAGAGTCAGACCTACTCAACGGAAAATCAACAACAAAGTCAACAGATCGTTATTCTCCAACTAAGTAAATTCTGCAAACCTTTCAGCCAAACTTGACTAGTCCGCACAACCTCGTGGTAAACGACGTAATCTGGTGGTGGTGAAGTCGTTGCAAGCACCGACGACGGGTGTATGTAGACGTCGTCGGATATACCTATCGTTCGATATGGGACGCCTTTTGCAGTCGTACGCTGTACCCCGGTCGCGCTATCCTTCTCGACCAATTCCTTGCGTACAGCGACGTGGTCGACGAAACACGACGTGATGAGCTGGCGCAGTACCCGAAGCTGTCAAACGTAGAAGCAGAAGGATATGGCGTGGGACCGAGGTCAATCAATACATACTACGTGAGCAATTGATTCTTTACCTGAACGTCCCGTGGCGGGGGTAGTTTAGAGGTAAAGCCGGCGTCGGCATCGGGAAAATTGCTTTGGACAATGTTGCTGATTTGCGCTCTTAGTTTGTGTATCTCTTCCATAGCCTGCGGTACATTATTAGCAGAGGAATAGAGTAGCGCGATTCGGTCTGACGTGTACTGTACCTTGGGTCTCACGAAATGCTCCGCACAAAATGACTGGCCTCCGCCGGCGAACTCATAAGCACCAACAACGGATAGGATCTTGAACAAATCGCCCGTTGACTTGCCGAGCGATGCGTGATACTGGCCAAGGCTGAGCTTATATATCACGAAGGTCGTCTGGAATGAGTATACCTGCTGGGAGACGAAATACGCTCGTCGACGCTGCTTCGACAACTCCTTTGCCCGTGCCGTCTCTTTACTGATGTGAATCATCTCCTCTTCGCTTTCCGATGAGTCATCATCATCAACGCCAAGTGCGTCTTCGCGCAAGAACGGGTCGCCTACAGACATTGCAGAGACGATTGCAATTGCGTAGGGTAAGCAGCCGTGCCGACGGCTGCTTACTAGCATCTTTGAAAATCGTGGGGATAAAGGGAAAAGGGACATCGTTCGCCCGATGTCAGTTATCGTACCCCCCGCAGCGCCGATGGGTGTCGTGTTTGGAGATGCGTCCAACGCTCCAAGATATGTCAGCATCTTTTCAGCTTGTCTGAGTGACTGACGATCAGGTGAGGTGGGAAAAGGGAAGTTGGCGACGGCATCAATGTGCATGCATTTCATTTGTAAAACCACTCCTTCGATTGGTACGCGAAGGATCTCAGGCTGGGAGAATTCCTCGAAATAGTTTTCGAATACCGCAGAAGAGTACAGTCTGTAACAGTGTCCTGGTCCCGTTCGACCAGCGCGTCCGGCACGCTGGGCCGCTGAAGCCTTAGATATCCAGCTAACTTGAAATAATTGAATCCCATTGGCGAGGTTGTACCTGCGCTATAAAGCCCGTGAGACGATTATCAAAGTCGACGCAGAGGCATCCCATACCTCCTTCGCCCTCCCGCAATCGATGACGTACCGGATACCAGGAATGGTTAGGGATGTCTCAGCCACGTTAGTTGCAACGACGACCAGGCGTGTCCCCGCGGGAGGTGGTTCAAACACCTTCATCTGTTTTTCAGTGGGTAACAACGAATATAATGGAATAACATGCATCGGGACTGAAGTTGGGGCTCAGATGTAAGTCACAGTGAAGGAAAGGCAACTCACCGTCTGACTCTTCGGAGTCGATACCTAAGGCCTGGTCTTCCGCTTCGTCATCAGTATCCAACGCATCCGCATCCATGTCCTTCTCGTCGCTTGGCTGGCCCTCCACATCGAGAGCAGGGTCGTCTTCAGGCGATTCGCCAAGGTCGATCTCTTCGGCTTCAAATTCAACTGGACGGATACACTGGATCAGCTCGATCAGCTCCGGTTGTGATGTGTCCCGACCTTGTAAAGGATTCATTTTGATGGTATCTCTATCATTCCTGAAGAAACGTTGGGCGTCAAGTGAAACCTGTACACCCTGCCGGCGTTTTTTCCGCTCTGCGATATTCTTCAAACCGTATCTTTCTTCCAGCCTCCTGCAGACGCCAGATATCTCGTTTTGGCCGGTGAGAAAGATGAGAATGCCCCCAGGAGGCAGCCGGGCGTGGATTTTGGATGCTTTACGAATAGCGTCATTCACATAGTCTGACGACGTTCGTCGGTTAAAATGAACGGTTACCGGATACTGGCGGGCTGGGACCTTGATGACTGGGGGTGGTGTGGCGAACAGGGTGGCATTTTCCACAAAGTCACTGATCCGAAGCGTAGCAGACATGATGACCAAACGCAATGGCTTTGAAGGCGTCAACTATCTGTCACATAAAGTGAGTTGAACGAACCTTTATTGAATCATTTCCTTCCCTCCACATGCTCTCGCGCAACTTGACGACTCGACTCACAACACCAATCAAGATGTCTGTGTTCATGCTCCGTTCATGGGCCTCGTCGATAATGAGGACCGAATACCTGGAAAGCAAGAAGTCTGACGCCAGCTCACGCAGTAAGACTCCGTCCGTCATGAACTTGACGGTCGTCGAAGGTGATACAGTGGCATCGTAGCGGATCTGGTAAGAGACACGGGATGATGGTAGCGAAAGCTCATGAGCCACACGTGAAGCCATGGACATCGCGGCAACTCGACGAGGTTGTGTGATACCGATCAGACCCATATTATCTACAGGATGATATAGAGCTAATTAACCAGCAACACGATAGATAACGTACCACTTTCAGGCGACCCGAAACCGGCTTCGAATAGAAACTGAGGGACCTGAGTCGTCTTGCCGCTCCCTGTCTCACCACAAATCACGACAACTGGATTCAATAGTATCGCTTCCATTATCGGTTGCTCCTCGGTCACGATAGGTAGGAGAAGTCGTGCATCATCGACTTCGGGGCGACGTGTTACAGCAACAACTTTCCTCCTTGCTTCTGTCCACGGCCCGATGCGCTTCAGGTGTTCAGCGAAGGACGTGGATGGGAGGGTGAAATCTTCGCCAAGTGGCCCTCGCATCTCCATTGGTGATGACGGGTTGATCTTCCTCTTTTTATTGGGCCGGGACGGTTCTCCCACACTGTCCTCCTCCGGACGGAGAGGTTGAGGGGAATATTTTTGTATTGGGGCAACGTAGTCCTTGACAGTACTCAGTTGAGTCACGGCCCACTGTTTGAACCCCATACTTCTCCGTGGAGTGGTGGGCAAGTCAGTACCAGTATTCCGAGAGGATTCATCCCCAGGCATACCGGACTCTGCCTCCGATATGCTATCTTGAAGTCTTTCACTCGTGTTGGAGTTTGTTGTCTCCGATCCAGCTTCCGAAGTGTCATCTGCAGAATCTGAGCTGTCGAACGAAAACTCAGAATTACTATCTAGGCTGGTGAGCAGTGTCGTAGGCGGGGCGCGTTTCCACCTCCGCAAGACGGTCTTGAATCAGCTTGAATAAGAATTACACCACAAAAAAAGAGATACAAGACATACACTGCTTCCCTTCTTCTTCATGACTCTCGGTTTCGCGATGGACCCATCTGCATTTCGTTGTAGCGCAGCGCCAACAACGATATCAGCCGGCACATCTTGTTTTCGCGTCGCAGTCGATGTTGAATCAACAACAATGACCTGATCTAGCGCCGATGTACCTTCGTCGTCATCCTGAATTGCATCGCCCTCGGAGTGGACATCTTGGGCGTCAGCTTCATCATCTCCGTCACTCTCCGCAGTGTCAGCTAAGTGACCACCTCTTCTTTGACGCGAGCACATGGCACGCCGAACTTCCTTATCTTCGGTCTTCTCTAACCTCTCTTGAGCCGTAAGAGCTCTACCGGAACCCAGTGTAGACGAGGATTGTAATTGGAGTGTGCTCGGTAACTCGGCCTGACTTTTACTTCATCCGCGAGTCAATGAAAGTGATAAAGGCCAACAGAAGTCCACTCACGCAAGTTTCTCGAACAACTCGACACGCTCTTCCTTCTTCAGTTTTTTCTCCTGAGAAAGAAAATAATTTATCTGCATTCATTATGAGGCAAATACTGTGCACGCACAATGTATTTATCCAATCTCTTCCTCTTCTTGCTCGATGCCTTCGACTGAGACTTTGAGAGTAACTGCATAGGGTAAGACGGAGCTAGCATGTAGAAGGCAAACACTCACCTCCTTCTTCAGTTGTTCTCTACGGTCTAGCTCCTTTTCCTCAGTGGACTTGCGTGATAAGATGTCTGGATTCGTATCCACTACAGAATGTCGTTTGAGACGACGCTGCTTCCCTCGCTTATGGGATGAGGCGGTCGAACTACTCCGACGCGCCTTTGCATTGAACCGTTCTTGTCTGTTCATTACGGAGTATAGTTGTTTGGGGAAAGGGGGGGCGCATGCACCACAGTCACTGTCGTCTCAATGACTGAAAAACGGACATACAGCGAAAAAAAAGAGATAAGATAAGATCTGTTGATCAAAGAGCTGGCCTTACTCGCTTACATCATCCCGGTGAGTGCCGCACTGCCTTGATGCTCAGCCATGGTGTATATTCGGAAGGATCGTTGACCCCCACTACTACTGAAGGTATCGTAAAATGGACTCGCACACTGGCTGAGATGACAGTTTCATATGTTGTAGTAGTAGTTTCATGGAATAGTGATCAAAGTCCAGTCCAAATCGTTTGACACCGTCACGGTGACTGACGACTACTTTGCGGGCGGGTCCATATTGGTGGGTGTCCGTGGACCCCCACATCGCACCTTGACGCTCTAACCAAACTGTCTGCTCCTGTCGAGCTTTTCTCAATTTCGTCCGTTGGACTATTGTACCGCGCGACGTTCGATTCTGCGACCAATTTGTCTCCGCAAGGATGTAGAACGTCCTACATGTCCCCATCGTACCTTATCCAATCTCAGTTTGATACATCTTGGATGCCAATAGCGAAACGGTATTCTCTACTACTCCTCAAAAAGTTGGTTCGACAGTTGGGAGGATGAAAATTAGGTGTGTTTGTTTTCATTCTCGCCATCTCTCAGTCTTAACGAACAATCCAAGTAACCTCGTCCTTTTTATCCCCAAAAATGCTGAGTCCGTCCACGGATCCATTTCAAAGCCTCGTCAGCCGCACGACAAATACCATGTGTCTCCGTACATCCCTTCACCCGAGTTTACCTCGCGTGACATCGAGCTTTTAGACATCTTCGTTGGTGCGTTCCTTCCCTCTCACACCTGCGTTCCTCTGACTTCAATGTCCCCAAGTCGAGTACAACGAAGACAACCCTGGATGCAGAATAAGAGTATGCGACCCGCGCCATATCCTATATACACTCCTATTCCAAAAAGGTACATTTACCATCGTCATGGGCCATTCAATAGCATTGTTATCTATCCTCCCACCTACAAACATTTCTGCCGTCATCACCATGTCGACTCCCCCCCTGCCCGTTTTGACCGCCGCATCGCTGCCATCTATGAACACTACTGGGGTGCGCTCATCACTGCGGACGCGCCTATCCTATTGCTCTGCGGCGGCGCAACCGGTCTCATGGTTCCAGGGACACTGCTGCCTTCAAGTTCGAAGGCATGCGCACTGCAGTCTCGCCACTGCATCGTAAGAAACACGTGCGCCACCGCCATCGCTATTACCTCGCGTAAGCCGTAATAGTCAACAGTGTTGCGTCAGGATGCCGAGACGTTGCGTGCCTGCGTGAGGCACTCAGGCGTGGCGTGCGGGGAAGATGCCATGCAGATCCTCGATCGCCTTGTCTGAGTATCTACTGTATGGTGTCACGACGCGGATACAGGGGTTTACGAACCTTGTGGCTGGCGCTACTTCAGCAGTTGTGAGTTCCCCAGGTGGCAGCCTCAATTCAGGGTGTCTAATGCTCAGAACATGTTCAGGATTTCCAAGTAATTTCTCAGCGTGGCGCGCTTGAGGAAGCCGCTTGGTGGCGAGGAACCTGGATAAGGTCGGAATTGTTGCTACGAGCAGGGAGAGCTAGGATGGAGAAGGCCGCAAGAGGTATAGAGCCGGGCTTTCAGTATACTCTAAAACTTCTGATCCAGAAACCCAGGAGGGTCGTCATGGTTTTCCTTTGAATGGGCATTCCCCTCGAGACTGTACTACGTCGGTGCCAGTATTGACAGTGACCGGCGTGGGTGAATATATTTTACTTTTCGAGATAGAGAGTGCGTCTTGCCTTTCTTATCCTTGCACGTGACAGGTACGAAACGGCAACGAGGCAGATGGACAGGAAGACATTTTCTAGATTCGCTGAAGTTTTGTGTGAACTGAAATTTTTGAATTGGTGGCGATAAGAGAGAAAAGGCGCAACGTGAGCGTGGCCAGGGTCAGAAGTCGTCAAGGGGAAACAGGTGTGGGAATGTCGTCTTCGGACTGTGAGAAGGATGCTCGGGAGGGTTAGAGCCGTTAGAAAGTCGCTTAATGGATATCGAATATAGACCACGAGGCGACGTGGCGAGATGCGGTCCACTGGCAGAGAGAGCATGTCTCTGAAGCCCAACACGCGGAGGGATTGAGCCCTGATCTCGCCCTCCGCCTGCATCGAGATACTTTAGCAGTACACTTGGTTTTCTGTCTGGGATTCCGCAGGTGGCACATGGGCTACAACCAGTGTACCTTGTGGGCCTACGTTTGTGGGTATGACGGTCTTTCGCGGAGTCTTGTCAGCAGGAACATTATACTGTAATCTACGCTCTTCTTGTCCCTGGTTCCTTGACCCGGTGACAGCGCGCATGTCTGCGTTGTGATGTGGGTACTGTACTGTACTGTATAGTAAGCTTGCACCGTGTACTGGACCGCGGATGAAACAGGACCAAGCGACGGCAGCCCAGAACAATTATATATGAAGGGGCATGCCAGTAATTTTCCCCTCGAGTCAAGTGCTCTTGCTCTTTCTTCGTACTCTTTTCCTGTCTCAGATATCGTAATATGGCCGAGAAATATCAAGACATCCTTTCCTTTCTTGACCAGTCCTCATCTTCATCTCACTCAGAAAACGATGAGAGGGTAACGGCCCGCTCGCTAATAATCAACTGTCGCGCTCCTCATCAAATTTCCTCACGCTATTAGGCATTAATGGAACCATTTTCCTACATCACCTCGAACCCGGGAAAGGATTTTCGAGGAGGCATGATGCGGGCCTTCAACACGTGGCTCAACGTCCCGGAGCCCAAGCTGGAGATCATCGGGCGCGTGATTTCAATGCTACATAATGCCAGTCTACTGTGAGCTGTGCTTCCGCTCCTCTGTAGCTTACTTTTTCTGATCCGAGTAGAATCGACGATATAGAGGATAATTCGCAGCTACGCCGTGGGAATCCAGGTACCGCTGTGATCCGTTCCTCTCCGTTTCCAAGTCTCATACCTTGTCAAAGTTGCGCACAAGATTTATGGTGTTCCACAGACCATCAACTCCGCCAACTACGTTTATTTCCTGGCCTTTCAGGAAATCCTTGCTCTTAAAGCGCAAGGTCACGCGTCAGACATTGCCCAGACAAGACTATATTCTGAAAGCGACATGGACCAAATTGTAACCAGTAGGTGCACTCGTCTACACCCTCGAATATGGGACTCACGGGACACCACGTCGACAGCTGAACTACTGAATCTTCATCGGGGACAAGGTCTTGACCTACTGTGGCGAGACACACTGCAATGCCCTACCGAGGACGAATACATCGCAATGGTCAATAATAGTTGAGCAGCAATTCCCCTAATTCTCGTTTCACAGTTCCTCACACGATCGAATAGAAACGGGTGGCTTGCTTCGCGTAGCCGTCAAGCTTATGATGGCCTGTGCTAGCCATAACACCGACGTGTTCGCTTCTTCGCCTCTTTTTTTAAATTTTTTTATAACAGTCCCTAAATCCACTCCAGTGACTACGTCCCTCTGATCAACTTAATTGGGATCTACTTTCAAATAAGGGACGACTATTTGAATCTTCGGGATGATAAGGTTCGCTCCTATCTCTGCATAGCTGCCGTGTCTCACCTGGTATTAGTACTCGGCGAACAAAGGTTTCGCCGAGGATCTTTCCGAGGGAAAGTTTTCTTTTCCCATAGTGCACGGTATTCACGCGGACACCACAAACAGACGACTACTTAGTGCGTTGCTTACCCCGGCTTGGATAGACCTGACCAATAACATGATATCCCATAGACGTCCTTCAGAAGAGACCGAGCACCCCGACATTGAAGTACCATGCGATAGATTACCTCCGTGATCATTCAAAATCATTCGAGTACACACATGACGTCCTGAAAATACTGGAGAAAAATGTCCTCGATGAGATAGAGCGGTTGGGTGGAAACCCCATGCTACAAGATGTTTTACAAGCACTCCATATCTAGCTGATTTTCTTTGGGCATCTGGCACATCCTATTTATTGCACCGGTTTGTCTTCTTAATGTAGGAAAATACAGTACGGAATAACTTCATGAGACCGTCGTCCAATATTCGCATAAATTTTGAAGATACGGGATCGAAGGAGATTTGCAAGTTCGCTACGGTTGCTAGTAGAGTTCCGTCGTCCCAAACCACTGTCAAGTGCCACAGGATCGACTCGGACGCGATATTGATATTTCATGAGCTCTCCGAGTGCTTGTGCTGCTTCGTCGCGGATGACTGATCTTGTGAGATCCCTCTTGCCCTTGAAGAATGTGCGCAGGAGCTATGGGGGGAGTGATCTCACAAAAGCAGGGATACGCTGTTGAGTGCACTGATAGCGCGCGGAACGCAATGACGGAATTACGGACTCAGATAAGCATGACAGGATCATAGAATGCTGTACACAAGTAATACATACCGCCACAATTCCGGATTTCCAATACGCACAGGGCCTACACAATCGTTCATTTTGCACTAAGTTGCTTTGGTACCATTCTTCCGGTCAGCCTAAGAGCAGACAGCACCTTAAGTATTATTGACTGCATAGCCGACACCCCAATCTCGTGCCTACATGCGCGCAGGTTACCGAGACTCACTGTCCTTGCGCAGATCCCCGCGCGGTCCACTCGACTCGGCTTCCATCTCGCAGCTGAGGAGCGGCCTGAGAGTCCCAGTTTGCGTCGCCACTCGGATGAGCGGCCCGGTGAATAGCATCACGCCAAATAGCCTCACTTGAATCGCCGCACCTCGCCACCTTATTCATTGCTCCCTGTCGTAAGGCCCGCAATTGAATGATAACAGGAACAATGCCGAGATGCCCTTCGGCGAGCTGGATTTTGTACAGAGTCCTATCTAGCCCGTCCCGATCGTCCGTCGTAGCGGCGCAATTAGGGGATCAGGGCATCGAAGTCATCCTTGACGAGCTTGACGTGTTGTCAACAAACCGATAATGGAAAGAGCCGTGGTAAGAGAGCAGACCGCGAAGTTTGGCGGCTGAAGCTTTGCCTGACGTTCAATTCCAAATGGTTGCTGTGAAGTGAGTTCAAGCGACCCAATGATTTCATCACCTTACGTCGAGACGCACCCACGGCATAATGCAATTGCCGGGAGATGGTGATGAAGGAACAGCATGCCGTATATTCTCCAAGTTCTGTTGGGCTTCACGAAAATGAAAATCCCCGAAGGTGCGCAAGGATGGAGAAACACACAAAGTCAAAGGGCTAGTGCACGAGAGGGCATTGACTCCGAGGTCATAATGAAGAGGATGCCACTTCGTGACTACTAGAAGTAAAATTGAACACGGACTATCTGGGCTACGTGCAGCATTAGACATTTGCCAAAGATAGAATAGACAGCTGAGGGTGTAGAGGGCAGTGCGGCTGTAAACCCTCTGTGGGGCGTGTTGTCGGTGTAGAAACGTGAAAACGTTAGTATTGAAGACAGGAGCTCGTGATCACGTGCGTGTGAGACCACGAAATGACGGTTCGAGGCCATGGCCAATTGGGGAAGTTCTCGATGTACTCTACTAAAAGCTCGCAGCCTGCGGATAAGCGACAACCTGGCCCCCACCTTTCAACGCACCCCGCGTCTTCTCCAGGCCCACGACATGTCACACGATCCCCAGATTATCCCCATGAACTTCCCTCTCCATCTAAGCGCCCACGTCTGGCAAGTACACCATCGTCGACTTCCCTCCCCTCGACGCCCACGCGCGACCGCGATACTGTGGACTTTTACCAAGCTCGCTTCGAAAGTACGATGCGTCTGAGGGGTGCATGGGCACAGCTCGCGCAACGCTATGCTCGTCCTCTCGAGGAGGACGACATTATTGACCTGCGCGAGGCGAGGATTCTCAAAGACCGCGGCGTTGTACGCGGCCTCAATGCCCAGGTCAGCTTCGGGGGTATTTCAATACTGGATGAGCCTGGAAACGATGCAAGTAGCGAGGCCGGCGGTGCGCATAGCGAAGACGAGGATGACTTTGACGAGATCGATTCAATTTCGCGCGAAGCACGCGTCCCGAACAGGCTAGAGGCGCAACTTAGACGTGTCAAACCACTACGCGACCTTGATTCAGAGGACGATGACGATCTCAAGGACTTTCTCGAGGTCGAGAGACGAACACGAGAAGAGTTCGGCCCTGTCGATGAAGAAGACGATGAAGACCTCAGCGAAGAGCTCGCTCAGCTACAGGAAGATGTAGAGGAGGAGAGTGGCGATATGGCGGACGAAATAATAGAGATTTTGGGGTCAAGCGACGAAGAATCGGAGCACCAGGACTTTTCACGGACGTTTACTACACGTACACACGAGGACAGTGACTCTGAGGATGAAGACGAGTTGGGACGCTGGGTACATGACGAGTCCACCGCGATCTACGAAGTCGTCAGGACTCCTACCGTCCCTGACGATGAGGTCATAGAGATCTTCGACACACCACCATCCTCACCACCCCCGTCCTTACCGCCCTCATCACCATCCCCGATGAGTGACCCTCCTCCCCGGAGATTATTCACACGAGCCAGCAGTCCCTAGCCTCTAGTGACATCCCTCAGATCTTGGACACTCTCCATCCACGGTTGCCACACCTATAGCTGTGTAGAGAGGACACAACAGCGGCGCCACAGAGTTAAAGGGGTGTTTGGGAAAACGTTGGATTCTCGCCCAAAGGCGGCGGGTGGGATAGTAGTACTGTACTACTACGTGGACTGGGGCAGTGGTGCCAGGGCCTCCGAGCACCCGATATGAACACGGCCGGGACATGGAGGCCTGTGAAAAGAATAATACATTGTTGTACGGATAGGAGACACGCATACATTCTGTGATGGAGAAAACTTAGCGGGGACATACAACGCCAAACACGGATGATGATGATCAAGTGCGCATGCGCAGGCGCTGTCCACCATCCTTTGCCCGCCGCCGCAAGCACACGACCCCAGATATTCATTTAGCCCTCGACCCCGTTCTTTCCCCTCTTTTCATCCTTTTCTCCTTCCACCCACTCTCCTTCCCCATTTCATTCTCCTCCCATCCATACGTCCTCCCTAGCGGAACTGCTCCATGGTGTGTTCTTCCCTATTATTAGCTGATATCAACCGTACACTCACACGTCTCTCGCACCGTCAAGGGTCAAATATTATCTTACCCAGGTCAGCTACTGCCCGAACTGCAACCTATCGTTCTTTTACTCATGTAGAACCCATACATGTCATCGTATCATTCCTTCAGCAACCGAGAAACATACGGAGACGGGCAAAAACGCTCGCTTCGCGTATGGCCTCTCTGAGATGCAGGGATGGCGAATAAGTAAGTTTCATGGCTATTACCCCCTTTAATTTTTGCTGTGGTCGCAACCCACACTCTGTTTTTTTCTCTCGGGGAATATCAGTCCCTCTAAGTCCACTGCCTCGTTCATGATCCCCTGACACCGTACTTGCCCGCAGGTATGGAAGATTCACATGCTGTCTCATTAAATCTCGACGAACAACAAGAAGATGCAAACTCTAATACTTTCTTCGCTGTGTATGATGGTCATGGAGGTATGGAAGTGTTCTATGGTCCTCGGTTCAGGCGCTGAGTGAATCGAACACAGGCGGCTCAGTCGCACGATTTGCCGGCACAAATGTGCATAGACGTCTGTTACAAGAGGAATCATATCAACAACAGAATTACGAAGAAGCCATGAGACGTGCATTTCTAGGAACTGATGAAGATTTGCTAGCAGGTGCCCAGTATTCTACTTCAGATTGCAAATATGCTGACTTGGCCTAGACCCTGCATTCACAAGAGACCCTTCCGGATGTACGGCCGTGAGCGCTTTGGTCACGAAAGATAACAGGATTTTCGTTGTATGAACCGAATCATTTTTTCTCTTGAAAGTTTTGCTTAGCAAGCGATTACGATTAGGCAAACGCTGGTGACTCCCGGGTCGTACTCAGCGTAAAAGGCGAGGTGAAACCGTTAAGTTTTGATCATAAGCCCGGAAATGAATGTCCGTATTCTCTCATCTGCTTCTTACTTATCATCTTAACTTGATATATAGCGGAAAGAAAACGCATACTGGCAGCCGGGGGCTACATCGAATATGGGCGCGTGAATGGTTCGCCTCCGTTTTAAAATTGCCCTGTATAAAGTCTAACGGAGTTGTTTAGGCAATCTCGCCCTTGCCAGGGCCTTGGGTGACTTCGAGTTCAAAAAGAACTATTCTCTCACCCCAGACAAGCAGATCATCACGTCGGATCCTGATGTCACCATGCATGAAATCACGGTGGACGATGAGTTTTTCGTGTTGGCTTGCGACGGTGGGTTTTTATTATTATCAAAATGTCGTCAAATCAATCTTACAGAAAGCCTTTAGGAATATGGGACTGCTTGAATTCACAGAATGTTGTCGACTTCGTCCGTCGTGAAGTCGCCCAGGAGAAGCCCCTTGGCCAGATCTGTGAGATTATCATGGAGCACTGTCTTGCTCCCGATACACACGGCGCACAGGGCATCGGTTGCGATAACATGACCATCCTCATCGTCGCCATATTGAACGGCAAAACCGAGGAGGAATGGTATGCCATGATCAGGGATCGCGTCGCAAATAAACATGGCTTCGATACCCCCGACACACCACCACAGATCTACTCCGCCTCCCGCCTAATGTCATGGCGGACACGACGCGCCAATGTCGAAGCGCTGGAGCGGGAAATGGACGAAGAGGGGAACAAGTCGCGCGAACGTAGTAACCCACTACGCGGGTCGCGTAACCCACCGCTCGAATTCATGACGAAGGTGATTACGGACGGTCTCGGTGGCGGGATCTCGTTTCACCCCGGATCAGCTATCATGAGCGATTCTGGCACTGTCATGTTCGGAGATGACTCGGAGA
>Ga0193693_1000067_pt1 | contig 13862 bp, 25 predicted proteins | sample L3a2metaG_FD_144916 | JGI IMG/M metagenome (GOLD analysis project Ga0193693, IMG submission 144916) | Soil microbial communities from a riparian zone of the East river system, Colorado, United States - L3a2 | ecosystem: Environmental > Terrestrial > Soil > Riparian zone | place: USA: East River...
CGCTCGCCGCGAAGAGCTGGCCTCCGCCTTGGAGATGAGGGCCGCCGCTACCGCCGCCATTCTAAATGTGCCGATTCACCAGCCTTGTGAGTACATCCAGATACGGGTATCTCTATACTCAGCTGGTGTTTTCGCCGGGATAGCCGAGCACGTAGATCGGCATGTCACGTGCATGAGTAAAGATCATGAGCAGCACAGCTATCATTACGTTCGAGCCTGACACGGTCGGCGTTCCTGCCGACCAGTGGCAAATCTTCTGTGCGGAGTTTGAACTCCGCTACAGCACCAATACGCCTGGTGGTAACGTTTATTATTATGGCGGCCATGGCCATGTCGAAGTCCAGTACAACGAACACCGCTTGGTCTTCTCGACGTACTTGAGAGGGCTTGGGGGCAGAGGAATCCAGGACGTTGGGCGGCTTGCCATGACCGTCTGGTGCCACTGGGGTGGCACGCTATCCGCGGATCTTGAGATCCGGCGTGCTGCGACAAGGCCGTGGCGTTGTGCCGATTCACCAGCCTTGTGAGTACGTCTTGACACGGGTACCAATATACTCAGGATGTATTTTCGCTGGGATGCGAAGACCTAGCGAAGACCTAGCGACGGCACGCCGCGCGCATAAGTAAAAGACATGAACGACGTCCTCCACATGCTGCTCGGTGCCGCGCTTGTTTGCCTAGGCATCCTCGCCACGGCCCTCGCCGATCGTGTTCGTCAGCTCCGCATCACGCGGAGCGCCAGTCCAGGGGTGTCCGCCAGCGTCGCGCGTCGCAACCTAGGCGACACGCGTCACCCCAACCACGAAGTATCCTCTCGCGCCGCGAGCAAGCGCATCGCTGCCGTCCCAGGATCAGAAGACGTGATAGCAGCCCTCCAGGGGGCCGGGTATAAGAAGGCCGTCGCAACGCAAGCTGTCCTCACATGCTCCGAGCAGGAGCAGCGTTCGCCAGAGGGCTGGATGGCCGCCGCACTTCGCCGTTGCGCGTAGGTTGCAATGAAACGTCACCAGATCCAAATATTTACGTCCCGGCCGAGTAAAACATGGGCAGCGTGCTCGACTTGTGGACGAGCCTCGAAGCAAGGTACCAAAGCAAACGCGGAGGCGTGGATGGTCAAGCACCAAGACGAAGTCCTCAACACGCCTACGCCCAAGAGGCATAAGTAACAATGAATAAACTACTAGCCGTTCTGTTAACCGCCACGATCGTGGGAGGCACGTCGGTATGCCTCGCACTGCTCGTGGGTCTCTTCGCGTCCGAGGATGTGACTGGACTTGTAAGTGTTATCGTGGGGTGCGCGTTCGGAACGTTCGCTCCCGATATTTATCACGCGCTTCTAAAATCATGAAACAGAAGACCACTCGACAGTTCGATCGCGAAATCATGGAGCATGTCGCGAGGAAACGTCTGCAGGTGCGAGTGCGAAAGCTAATCGATAAGTGGTCACCGATCCTAGGGGTGCACATCGATGAAGTTCACGTGCGGAAAATGAAATCGTATTGGGCTTCGATCAATGAAGCACACTCTCGAATGTGGGTAAGCTTGGATCTCGCTAAGCAGCCACATAAGTATCTTGAACTCGTCGTGGTTCACGAACTGGTGCACATGCTGACAAATGGCCACGATGCAAAGTTCCGCGCGCTTATGGATCGACACTTGCCCGGATGGCGAAAGATACACCAGACCTTCGCCGGTCCTATGACACAACACAGTTGAAAGGTACTATAGAGTATGATGAAGACAATCGCTTGGCTGCTCGTAGCAGGGTGCATGGCCGATCACACAAACGTCATGCAGCAGTCAGAGTCGACCTCTGGCGGTGATGACCCATGCGTCTCTGACCCGATCGTGCCGGGCGGGGATCCAATGCCCGATCCGAACGCCCTCTGCCATCGTCCTGGCACGACGCGCCAGCAGGCGACGCTCGACGCCGCGAGTAACGCGGCACGTCACGCTGGCTACAGCATTGGCACCCCACCATCGGTCACAACAGTGGCCTGCGATGAGGTGGCGTGCGAGCTGGTGTGGGACTTTCCCGATGGCAGCGGATTTTGGCTCGAGACGAGGTGCCTGTTTCTGGCTGCATGCACGAGTCAGGTGTGCTGGTTCATCATCGGAGACGGCAGCCCACACTGTCTGGTTATCGAACCGTAGCGTTCAACAATGCTGAACAATAAACAAAGCTTTTCCGTTGGAGACTGCGTTTACTGCAGTCACGCCCAGGCCAAAGGCTTCGTATGTGAAGTCTACGAGTTCAACATCAACGTCATAGTAACCGCGACGTACGGGACATCGAACTACATCGTAGGACACGAGTATGCATGGATGCCGATGCAACTAGTGCCAATCGCCACACTGGAGCTAAACTGACGACGGCCAACTGGTCCAACCGGTGAACGTAGTTGTAGAGGCGCGCGCGTAGCTCCGCTGATCGAGTGATGTCCAGACAGCATTTTTAGGCTGAGCGGCGCTGCCCGGGTACAGGAACATGGGTAGATTAATACCCGGTTCCAGTCCGCAACACCGCGTGAACTGCACGCGCCTGGGTGATAGCCTACTCAGCACCAATGTTCGCGGACTTACCTTTCAAACCACCCGGTTGTCTGGCCGGCGCGCAAACTGCAATATAAAACAAGCATGCCCGCTACTGCACTCCGCCTCGTCCCACCAGCTGGACAGCCCTCGGAAGATCCTGCCCTTCGTCCCACCGGATTCGACGACTACATCGGCCAGCGAGAGCTCATCGAGAACCTCAAGACCAGCGTGCGCGCCGCACAGCGCGGGGGCTGGCAACTCGACCACACCCTGTTCACAGGTCCGAAGGGACTGGGCAAGACTTCGATTTGTCAGGTTGTCGCTGCCGAGCTAGGAGCACGCCTGCGTGTCACCTCCGCCCCCGCGATCACGCACAAGGGCCAGCTCGCGTCGCTTCTCACGTCCCTGCAAGACGGGGATGTGCTCTTTATCGACGAGATCCACCGCCTAGCGGTCCCGTTGCAAGAGACCCTCTACACGGCGATGGAAGATCGGGTGCTAGACATGGCCGCGGGTACCAAAGTCATCCGCCTACCCCTGCAGAAATTCACCCTGCTCGGCGCGACCACGCACGCCGGACTCCTGTCCGCTCCGCTCCGCGACCGCTTCGGGTTCTGCCACCAGCTCTCGCTCTACAGCGTGGCCGACCTAACCACGATTGTGCTCCGCTCAGCTGACAAACTAGGCGTTGCGATCGACACGACCGGGGCATCTGAAATCGCCCGCCGATCACGCGGCACGCCTCGCCTGGCAAACCGGCTGCTCCGCCGCGTGCGGGACTACGTCACCGGCACGGATACCCGTGGGGGTCTCCTGCCCAAGCACATGGTGGTCGGAGAGGCCCTGGCAATCGTCGCTCTCGATCGGCTCGGCATCGACGGGCTGGGGCTCGAGGCGCTCGATCGGGCGTACTTGAGCTTCGTGGGCCAGAGCAGGGCGGCGGTAGGCGTTGAGGCGATCGCCGTCGCTCTCTCAGAGCAGCGCCAGACGATTGAGGAAGCGATCGAGCCGTTCCTGGTGCAGCTTGGATTCGTGACCCGCACGCGCAAGGGGCGCGTTGCCACGGAGGCAGGAATGCAGCATTTAAAGACAAGATACTAGTGGTTAGAGTACATGCGTTGTCTTCCGGTCACGCCTTATTGAGTTCCTCGCGACGCCACTCGGCGACCATCGGTAATAGACCGCCGTTCCTTTCCGGCCATTCTGTCGGGGGCAGCTCGCCGTCGGTGCAGAACAGCTTCATGACTTCGTGGAGCGATGGTCCGTCTTCCAGTGCCGTTCGCATCATCGGCGTATCGTCGACGCAAGCAACGTAGCGGATCAGGCCATGAGGGTCGTGATCGCCGTCCGGTCCGTACACCTCCATGACGTCGTGCAATAGATTCGTCGGGCACTGGTGCGAGTGGCAGAAGAACTCCAACAGGGAAAACACGGCAATCCTAGCGAAAGCACTCAGAAGTATCGATGAAACGAACAAAGTTCTAGAGAAAATGCGAGTCGCACGAGATGACGCGTTCAACGTTCTCCAAAAGATGCTTGTATTCACGCGCTACGACGGAGCTGAGCAGGGTGACGTTCAGCGGCTGAAAGCACTCGATGACGTCATGGCCGAAGCGAGCGCGATGATGGCACGGAGCCCACAGCTATAAGCGCTGTCCCCGATGCAACCGGCAGCTCGACGACCGCACGGCGAATCGACATGCTCACGTGTGAGGCAGGTCGCCGCTCCCGGTCAGCTTCACGTGTCGATCGGAGCTCAGCCGTCCGCAAGACCAAGCGTGTCTATTTTTGTCGACACCCTGAGTATATCTAGACACAGTCCTATAAATACCCAGGACGCACTTTCAATAAGATACCGAAGTTTCTGACCGGCACGCAGTTCGCAAATGAAAAAGATCGCAGGCTGGCCAGTTCAGGGTCAGCCAAAATACCCCGAAGGAGACTGAGTATGAGCATGAGCATGTACTGTTTTGCTGTGAAATCGGCCGACGAAACCTACAGGCGCAAGGCTGAGGCGTTCCGTGCCTGTGAGGCCGCCGGAGTTTCGATTCCGGACGATCTTGCAAAGTTCTTCAACCATGAAAAACCTGATTCAACTGGAACGACGCAGGAGCTCGGCAGTGATTATGCCAAGGAACTCCACCCGTCGTGCGCCAGGTACAAGGCTGACATGGAAAAAGGCTTCGAGGTCGACATCACGAAGCTCCCAGAGGGAACTCGGTTCGTTCGGTTCTACTGTGCGTACTAAACACACTGCTCGCAAGTGAAATAGCCCATGGACAAGCTCAAGAACAGCATCCTCCGTGCTGCCACCGACATGGCAGCCAACATGCGCACCACGGCGGATCGCCTAGAGTGTGCAGCCAACGCGAGGGATTTCCGCACCCTTTCCGAGATCGCGCTCAGCACCACCTCGTGGACCATCGATGCCATCCGTGGCGCGGCGACAGCCGTCACGCGCATTTACGACGCGGGTAATACAGGCCTGCCGTGAAGTCGAGTCGCGGCGGTTGGGGATTCAAAATCGACTACGCTGCAGCGATTGCGGATGACGATGCCCGGATCACGTGGGCCATTCGTTCGATCGAGCACGGGTTATACAAGCGCTTGCGTGGCGGTGATGCACGCTTTGACATCGTCACACTGCTGGACCTATGTATGGAGGACCCATCGGTGTTCTACCGCTTGGGCTACACGCCGCAAGATCTAGCTGATCTGGCTGACGAGACTGGGCAAGAGGATCTCTGGGACCGATTTCCAGAACTCCCCGACGCAAGACAACCGCGTGAGAGTCACGCTAGGCTGACCGAAGTCTGCCGTGACATATCCGGCTGGATGTACCTGTTTCGCGACGAAGCAGAGGCTAAGGCTGAACTCCGACGAGCCAAGGCCAGTCGTGCGCGGCACGTCAGGAATCAGAAAAAGTTTGACACCCAAGAGGCCGGCGAGGCGACACCTGGTCCTGACCTTAGCCCACAGCAGATGCTCGATGACGCTGCCCGCGCGCTCGGGTGGCGCACAGACTTCGCCTGTGGCGACTCGCCGATCACGTGGGACAAGGTTCTGCACGAGATCACCACGCTGGCCACCGTACAGAAGAAGAGGTAGCAGATGCTGAAGCTGGACCGAGGTACGCGCTGGGACCACGACGTCCCTGAAGATCTGATCGGCGTTGTCCACAACGCGGTCGTGGGCAAGCCGAGCTTCCTACACGTCGAGTGCTTCTCGACGTACGAGAGCCTCAAGGACGCGATCGCCGATGACGACGGGTTCATCGCCGTGAAGCGTGGCGACACCTGGAAGCTCGACATCGGACCGTGCGTGAAGTGCGGGGCGCTCGCCGACGAGCCGGCTCGAGAGGCGGTGTAGCCGTGGGCGTCTCCAACCAGCCGCTGCCGTGCATCGACTATGCCCGCCGTGAAGGGGGCAAGTAGTCGTGGCGGCAATAAAAGATCCACGACGCCCGCAGCGTGGATCGGGGCGCTCCTGGCGGAGGAAGCGACGGATCGAGCCGTTCCTGGTGCAACTCGGGTTCGTGGAGCGTACGCGGAAGGGGCGCGTAGCTACGGAGACAGGCCTGCGACACCTTCATTACAACACCAGGACAAGGCATGACTACCAGAACTACCGCGAATACACCAGACAAGCGATACTGCAGTGGTACTTCAATGACTCGGACAGCTAAGGAGGTTCTCCTGGACCGAATCGAGCAGTACTTAGGAGACTTCGATGATGCAACATACCTGGACATGAAAAAGCTGTCCACCGCAACTTTAAAGACCCTCGTAGACTTGGCTGGCACCTCGGCATGGTGCGTTGGAGCAAAGCAACAGCCGCCGATCTAAGCCGGCTGTGTCCATTTTTGTCGACACCCTGCGTATATCCAGACACAGCCGTCTAAATACCCAGAATATACTTTCAACAGGATACCTAAGTTCCTGGCTGGCACACGGTTCGCAAGTGGAAGAATTCATGGGCAAGCTCAAAAACAGCATCAAAATCGATTACGCCGCCGCGATCGCGGATGACGACGCGCGGATCGCGTGGGCCACGCGCTCGATCGAGCACGGCTTGTACAAGCGCCTGCGGGGTGAACAGGGAGCTCGCTTTGACATCACCTCGCTACTGGACCTGTGTATGGAAGATCCATCGGTGTTCTACCGCCTGGGCTATACGCCGCAAGATCTGGCTGATTTGGCTAACGAGGCTGGGCAAGAGGATCTCTGGGACCGCTTTACAGACATCCCAGACCCGCGACATCCGCGTGAGAGCCACGCGCGGCTGACCGAAATCTGCCGTGGCATATCCGGTGTGTCGGCGGGTGGCTCTACGGCTGCACGTTTGCACTGCCTCTTGTATTTGTTTCAGGATGAGGCCGATGCCCGCGCGGAGCTTCGACGAGCTAAGGCGATCCGCGCGAAGCACATCAGGAACCAAGATAAACACGACTGAGACCAGCGGATCCATGGGCTCAGCAGCACGGCTATAAACGCTGACTCTCCCTCATCTCCAACTCGAACCAGCTAGGCTGCCTTTTATGAGCAAGACCCCTGCCGCACAACTCAATCGTGAGATCAAAACCATCTTTGCAGGTATGCCTGTGGAGGGCAAACAGCCCCTCTATGGACACACAAGCGAAGCAACAGCGTACCTCGTCGATGATTACCCGTACGGTTTCACCGCACGTACACAAATACGCTACTGGCTGGAGCACAAGCCGAAAAAAGGATGGCGGCTCGTGTCACAGACCAAAAATCCCAAGACAGGTGGTTGGAACAAGCCAAAAGCATCCACGTACGCCGACTGGGGCGGGGCAATGTATCTTGATGACGCTGGGCACGTTCAGTGGGAGGGTGTCGGCCCGTACACGGACGATGTTCAAATGCTTGCATTCGTCACGACGTTTCCAGACTCTGACCTGAGCGAACTACGAAAGTTTATCATGCCAAAGCTGCGCCATTTGAGGGGGCTCATCAGTGGAGAGATCTACTTCACGGTCAACGGTGTCCGACAGCATCGATCAGAAGCTGACGTGGCACGAGATCAGCGCGACCTGGAAATCTGGGAGAAGATCGGGGAAATAGTCCGAGGCACGTACGCGGAAGCACCCTGACAGTGACTGCCTTTAACGCCAGGTCTCGGAGATACGTCGTATATGCGGGAATCTCGCGACGCCCATCCGAACGTACTCGACGAGAGCATGTCCAAGTTTTTCGACTCTTATCAAGATGAGTGATCTGAAAGCTGTGCGATCAAAGATGGAGCCCGGACCGTACACGCATGAACCGTGCACACCGCCTGCAGGTTCGGTCAACATCCGAGTAAGTCGTTGCACCTGTGACGACCAGAAGGAGATGTGCCCACAGCACGGGCACATTGCTGAGTGGGTGCCGCTTGGCACGGCGCTCGGGATCGAAGCAACACACGCGGCAGCAGACACCTTGATCGAGATCGCCGTCGCCGCCCTTGCATGGCGAGAGGCCGAGCAACGCCGAGACGAGGCGCTCCGCCTCATGAATGCTGCCGAGAACAGCGACGACTACTGTGCGGCGACGACACTACTACCGCACATCGGACGCGACCAGGATGCAGCACTGTCCAGACTTATCGTGGCGCTCTCCCAAGGTGCAACCGTGAGTGCCTCAGGACGAAACGGGGAATACGTACGCCGACTCCAGGCACGGTTGACAGAGGTTGCTGCCGAGAGCGAACTTGAGGCGATCGCCCAAGGCAAGCCCGTGCCGGAGAGCGTCCGCGAGATCCGAGCACTGGTCACCGAAATAGTCGAAGGCCGCGAAGGTGACATCGACGGTAAAGGCGGGACGTGCTCCGCGACGATCGAAGACTTCGCGGTCAATGAGATGCGCGAGGCTAGGTTCTGGCGCGATGCAGACGGTAGCCCCGGAGACCCTGTGCACACACTGGTCGATGACGACCTCCATCAGGATAGGTCGCACATTTGCGGAGCGGGCGAGGTGACTGCATCCGCGCCTCTCAACGTGGCGCAGGTGCAGGAGGTCGTGGCCACGGTCGAGTCGGTGTGACTGCGCGCGCTTGCACACAAAAGACGAGTCGTCACGAAGGACGGTGCGAGCCCTACTGGAAGGAAATCGAGCGCACGCGCGTGATGCCCGATCAGCAGCCCGTGTTGACAGCTTTGCCGGACGCAGCCCGGCTCCGCGCGCGTGGGGCCCCGTAGCTCGCCCCGCCCTCGTGAAACATCCAGAACATCACCGCTCGGCGGTCCATGTCGGCGGCGGTCCATGTCGGCGGACCGCTCCTCCCTGGCTCGCTCTGCCCCTCTGACCCGTAAGTCATGTCACAGCTTCACAGCTTCACGGGTTTCGCCGCGAACCAATCCGCAAGCTGGATCAACTCGGCGGCAGCCTCACGCATAGACTCCGGAGTCAGCAGATCGCCGTAAAGCCGTACGCCGTCAGGCGCCGTACTTCCATACAGCATGGGGAGTACAATAGCCACACAGGCGTTCTGCGGCTGCCGGCCGTTCCAAGCGCGCACCGACTCTGCATACGCCCGCAACTCGATGTCCTCCGCGGTCTCAGGACGAACATCAGCAATGCTAGTGCGCTTGTCCTCTGCAAAGCCGTCCCATCGAACCAGCACCCGAACAGTTGCAGATTTTATCACGGTCCCCGCGCCGTCGCGCGGCCAGCGGAGGGCAATCACGCGATCCCCAGGAACGTATTTGGTGGAGGCTTGGGTGTTCATGATCTTCTGCTTATACACACAGTGTGCCGAGTCCATAACTTCGCCATGTCGGCGAAAACAGAGCCTGAGTATAAAGGTACCCGTGTCTGACCGTACTCAAAAGTGCTAGTGAATTGGCACGCTCAAACGACGCCTGACCCTGACGCGCCGTCGGGGGCATCCATCTTGGATGCCCCGTCGGATCCAATCTGGAAGAGCTTCTGAAGGCCGGCAAATTTAGGGTCCGCCAGAAAAGCCAAAATGGCCGGCCGCGCAAACATTCTCGTCCTGTGATGACCGGGGGCCGTAATGACTACGGACAGGACGGCTGTGATGGCAGATTCATGGCAGTAGAGTCTGGGGGATTATCCTGTGCAGCGGCTTCCAAGAAGGCATTTAGACGGATCCCTGACCGAGGTTCAACGCATGGACGCCCCTGACAAACCATTGTAAGCGCCCCGTGTCTAGAAACACTGTAAGCGCCATCGTGTCTAGCATGTAAACTTTGACTGCTGCACGATGCGCCAACCCCTGCACCGCAGTCCGGGCACTGGACGGTGTGCGAAAAGTACCTGCGGTAAACCGTCAGTTCAACGATCGATCCAGGGTGAACGGTATACGCCTGTTCAGCCGAGATAACCCTGCCGTTGATGACCAAACGTGACACATCCCACTCTTGCGGATCCTGCAAGCGAAGCCTAGCCCCTGCTAGAGTAGGATGCTCCCACGGATCACACCGCACTGTGACCCCTTCACCCTCGGTTACTTCACAATCGCTGCACAACGACAACGAGCATACCACCTGACTCGGCAGTACAGCAGGTAAGCCCACGGGGATCTCTAAAGACTCCGGAAGATTTCCAGAGCTCAAAATTCTGTGGATCATCGGGTACTGCAGCTCCAACAGAAGCATCAGCGTCCTGTCGTTAGCCCCCTCGGCAACAAGCCTGAGCTTCAAAGAGCTGACGTTGCCCTGATCGTTCGTGATGATGGCCTTCATGTCAATGTCTCCCAGACCGGCGGGATAGGGAAAAATTCCCCGGGATGCCGGTCCAAGATCCAACGTACCACAACCTTGGCCAGCCAGCCATCACTAGCGCTGACAGGTCCGGTGTTCTTGCTACTCTCGGCGATTGGGTTCTTTCCACTTACCAACGAACGATGAATCAGGATTCTCTGGGACTTCGTGCACTGCTGGGACTTCGTTCGCGTAGGCCGCTGGGACTTTGTTCGCATACACCACTGGAACTTCACCCACGTACGCCGCTGTGCACTCCATGTGGCAACAGAACGGAGCACCTCCCTCTACTGGGCCGTGGTAGATCACGTCAAGCACGAGGTCCATGCACGCCTGGCACATCCTGAACCGGACGAAATAATCGTGGACCCCCGCTGAGAAGACTTCTCCTGAGTCACACGGACGAAGCTGCTGGGTGCAACAGCTCCAATAAGGTAACCATCAGCCGTTAGCCTGCCCGAATCGTCCTTGTCAATCAAATCCTTGACCCTGCGCAAATCCTGCGAGATCCTCAGCGGATGGCCTCGAGTAAACGCCCGGCTCTCCGAAAACACGATCGCGTAACGCTATCGCGGATCAAAAGGCCGATCCCGGCCCATGACGGAAAGCCCTTCGTCGGACGTGAGGACGTGCTGACGGTCTCCCATATCACTGGCACAGGGGCAAAGCGGAACCCCTGGGGAGTAGTCGTCACAGACGGAACGCACTTCTGGCATCTCGAACCGGATGACGTCACTCCTGTGGAAGCCGACGTAACTACTTCACACAGTACAAAAAAGGTCATCGACAACATGCTCAAGAGCGATCCGAACGCTCCACCGGCCGCGGGCTACACGAAATTTCACGTGCGCCCCAACAGCTATCCCATCTCCTTTCGTAAGGAGAACCACGGACAGTACCAGATCTTCCGGCGACCCTCCGATTTCCTGGTGAAATACGCTACAGCCATCAACAAGATCAGTCAGATCTCGCCGATCGAAGCAATCGGTAGATACCCGTCCGTCGACAAGATGCTGGAAGCCGTGGAACGCCACAACGCGCGAATTCGAGCAGCCCAGCCCCTTGTTTGCACAGGGTGCGGTCAGCCCGCCCACGCATCAGAGACTGATGACGCCGGTTACCATCCTAGGTGTGTACCTGCAGCACACAGCACCAAGAAGCACCTCGACGACTGGCTCGACAACCACGGCTATCGACACTCCCATACACGCTCGCGGAAAGCTCTCCAGCCGTACACGATCACCTCACGCGTAGATAGTGCCAACAAGTCAAGTAACCGCCACGCTAAGTCTCTAAAAAGCATCGAGCCGGGCTTACGCGGCCTCGCACAGCGAAGTGTCAACGCTGAAAATAGCTTCATAGCCTACGCCATGGAGCACGGGTGACTGTCTCGCGACCAAGCAGCGACTGCGCTGGCCACCTTTCGCAAGGCACGCGTCATAAGACTCGATGCGGTCAACGGCAGTTTCCACGTCAAGCACGGGCAATTTCTTGAGCCTGACGTCCTTCGTCGTGCAGCTGGCCTTTTAGACTCCAGGTAATTTTCATCTCTACGACAGAGAAGGTAAAACTCACCATGGCCCGCCACAGCTCTCAACATGACCTCAGCACTTGGCTTGACAGTCACGGTTACCGACATTCTCACGCGCGCAAGCAAAAGACAACGGGGAAGACACCGCAAAATCCGGTCCTGATACCTGGGAGTCCGGGAGTAAGTTGGGCAAATTGGTCAATTCAACTAAGCGACGCCGCTGAGCTCCTCGGTGTCCCAGTGACCTACGGGCCTACGACGCGTGACGCTTGGAAGTCCGGGATGTCACCGGATGAATACGCGCGTTCACAGGGGATCCACAGGCAATCAGGGGGCCACGCGCGAATAATCCACCAGCCCCCTACCGGCCGACCCGTATTCGCCGCACACCAGGCATCCGTGCGAAAGCGCTTACCGTTCAGTACACGTAAGTGTTACGCGTGTGACTCTGGAGAAGCCGTCGGAGTCAGAGACCGTCGACCGGAGGGCGGCATGATCGAGGCTGCCTGTGCCAGACACGCAGATCCGACGACCCCGGCGTATCCGTCCTGTGCTATTTGCCAAGGCCCCATAAAACCAACTTCCTATGACGTTGATGGCACGTTCGTACACAAGGCGTGTCATACGGCGGACATCCATGGCCACGCTCGAATAATCCACCAACCCCCGACCGGCCGCGCCGTATTCGCTGCCCACGAGCGTGATCACCACATCACCACTACGGGACGACGAGCACTCGATCGCGAGCAGTTCGCTCTCCCGCCCGGACCCGAAGAAAAACGCCGCGGGATCAAGGGCAGGCTGCCGATCGACACGATCGAGCGTGCTCGCAACGCGCTCCAACGCGCACCTCAGATGCAGAGGCGTGGACATATCACCACGGGACAACTCGCGGAGGTCCGGCGCGCGGTGCACCGCGCATGGCCGTCGATTGGAGGCTAAATGTTACCCATGGAAAGCATCGAAGACTCCATCGACGATCACGAAGACCCCCTCGACGATCACGTTTTTAAGGCCTCCTGGCAAGTATTCTTAGTCGAATCCTCGTCACTCCTTGCCCCGGGCAATACGTACGGTGTCCACACGGTGTTCAACGAGGCATGCTCGATTTTCTACGTTTCTTCCGATCTCGAAATTACCCGCTTGGTCGTGGGCATGAAGGACGTTCCACTAATCGCCACAGATCGTGTCGAGGATGAAACCAAAGAATGGCGGGTGCATGAGGGCCCTGTCGATGTGCCCGCCGGAACAGGTGTGACATTCTATGTCAGAAACGCTAGCGCGTCGGCAGCCAAGCCACTTCTCACGTACATCTCAAGGGCACCGCGCGTGCGAGGGTCAACGTAAGACGTCCATGGGCTCGCTTATCCTCATAAAGAGGACCCTCGGGAACAGGCCGCACGTGGCCGTCGATCCATGGATGTCATGACCAAATCAAGAGCTCAACTAGAAATGGAGATCTTAGGGAGGCCGATCGGCCCTTCAGAGTCACTCCGCGACTTTTCGGCGCGTGTGTCGAAGGTCAGCAAACTACGTCAGAAGCTCCTACACCAAGCGCTCCTTCGGCATCCTGCGCTAGTTGTGACAGATCGCCGCGGTCGACAAACACTCTTGATCTCATCAGGGGAGATGAGCAATCCGGAAGAGGGCCCACATCGCGTAACCAAGTTGCTGAAAGACGGTCCCGAAGGTCACATCACACGCAAGACGGTCGCCAGCCTGGCACGTGACCTGTCACGAGATCTAGCCCCCGCGAGAATCGATCCAGCCGGTGAGGAGCAAGTCATGGAATGGGTGTCTACGCCGGAGTATGCTGAGGGCGCGGAGCGTGTGCTGGAAATGCAGCAACGTAATCGGAGGTAAAATGTATGAAGAAGGCCGAACAGCTGCCAAGACAACGTCCACTGAACAGCCCATTTCCAAGCAAGATGCGTCATCGCAGCAGATCGCGCGTTGCGGCGAAGCGGCTCGCAAATCGACAACGACGCCGGGCCGAAGAGCGTGATCCAGAAAACGTACCAGATCGCTTCACGCGCGGCTGGTACGATTGATCGAGTCATCGTGGAAGCA
>Ga0193693_1000068_pt1 | contig 13855 bp, 18 predicted proteins | sample L3a2metaG_FD_144916 | JGI IMG/M metagenome (GOLD analysis project Ga0193693, IMG submission 144916) | Soil microbial communities from a riparian zone of the East river system, Colorado, United States - L3a2 | ecosystem: Environmental > Terrestrial > Soil > Riparian zone | place: USA: East River...
CATGAGGAGGTACGAGGGCACCGCTTACTTATCAGCAATAACGACATCATAGTCTGGCAGGAGTTTCTTCACATTCTGAATGAATACGGGTGCAGGCCTTTTGGCCTTGACATCATCGCTCTGTGTGTGACCGAAGTGGAATAGCTCTGTTAGGGCCACCGCGATCGAAGTTTTGCCTTGATGAGTTCGAATTAGGCCTAGACCGTGAGTAGGCGAAGAATGCGACGTACCAACGCCGGGAACCGCAATGGGCATTATTATGGTCTTACCAAGCTCTTTACCCGGCGTCTGTCTGGCTTCCTTGTCAGTCTCAGCCTTTCTCTTGCCTCTCTTCCCCTCATCCGTCTCCAGCCACACCAAGAACCGTTCACGTGTGGCGATGATCCCATGTCCCTTCGTGTATCCCTCGAAAAGGCTCGGGTTTCTCTTGATCTCACCCTTCACCCAGGCGACGTATGTCTTAGTTTCAGGGCGCGCCATCTTGTTCTTCGGAAGCCTCGCACTCTCACCCTTTGACAAGAGCGACTTTGTTATTTCCCGCCAGTCGCGGTACATCATGTAAGGCTCATCGAACTTGATTTTGAAAAAGAATGAGGTACCGGGGGAGTACGGCGACGCGTCGGCAGGTGCGCTTCCTTTGGTTGGGGAAACCCTGACGGTCGTGCGTACAACGAAACCCTCGAGCGCCTCGTTGTTCCACTTTCCGCTACGGCCGATTTCTTCCGTGAACGCTTTGACTTTAGATATAGATGGTAGCTCGTAGGACGCGGTGACGATGAACCCCCACTCGCGTGCAAACTCGTTTACGACGGCAGTCGACTGAGTCTTGAAATCCTTTGAGCATTCGTTAAGGCCGTGTAGATGTAGGCCTGTCTTTTCGGCAGAATAGGGAAGGACATGCTCCTCGAAGTTATCGTCGCAGAGCTGCGGGTAATGTAGACGCGATCAGCGTATGAGAATGGAAGTAACTTACCTCGGCTACCGCAGTCCAATTCTTCTCCCATAGTACTTCGGCGAGCTCCTCTGTTGTCTTCTCTACCTGCCCGAGATGACGACGGAGCCAACGCTCGCCGGCCTGAGCATGACTTTCGGAAACGCCCTGAATGGGTCCCAAGGAATGCTTTGAAGTGATAAGAATCTGAGAGGGAGAGAGCGCGGCGATGAAGACGATGCATCCGTTAGACTTGAGTGTGAGAGTATAAGGCGGTTTTGTGTGAGTTTCTAGAGATGACCACTTGAGAAAGAGAAGAAAAGTGAATAAAAGGAAACATAGATTGAAGGCGGTACAAAGGCAAAGGCGTACGTTCGTCCATGGAACTTCCCCGATGTTGAAAAATTTATCGTACCCTCTTGCGACGATTCGATATCGTGGACCTTCTCCATTCTCTTCCACAGTGAAAAGACCTCGCGCGAGAGTCGGGAATGGCGATGGGATGTCGTAATACTTCCACTCGTTCATCCTCCAGCTTTCGACCGTGATTTCCGGGGTTGTAGGCACAACATACTTGACGGGTTTGACAAGTTTAGGCGACTTTTTGTGCAGGGAATGGAGGTCTGCAATCAGCTGGGTATCATCCTGCGAGAAAGAGGCCATAGCAGGTGGTAAGATCTGATATAGACCGCGCGTGGTGTGGCGACAGTGAGTCACTCGCAATCGCCATGGCCATGACAGTGGGCGCTGGCTCGAATATAGATCTACGCATACAATGACTCGCGATGGACCCACCGGGTTATTGGAAGTCCATCTCTTTATTCTACGTATCATTTCACAACAGGTACATTCAACACATAGCGATAGTCTACAGAATACCAGGCTTGGGCAGGTATAAGCCTTTCAAAACTAAAGGATAGATGATACAGGAACAAGATACAGCAGTTGCTACATTTCGCAATCGTCTTCGCAAGTAATTTAGTGTGGTTCTTACTCCGGTACCCTGAAAAGCACGCAGTTCTTCCCATAATGTGCAGATCTCGCCTCCTCTATCTCCTGGCCTAAGGCTGACCTTACTATGAGACCACCACAGATGTAGCAGAAATGCCTGATTTAATCGTTCTCTGTCAGACATGATGACCACAACAGGCAAGGGCCTAGGGCTCACGTGTTGCACGCGGGAGTCATGCACTGCAGTGGATGTAGGACGTGTCAATCATGTTGTGGACCTAGTAATGTCTGAATCTCACCACGTACCGACATGTGATTACATCCCGATATTTTCTGAATGGGCGTCTTACATGCTGAAGAAAAGGATATAATTGAGAGCCAAGATGGAAAGTCGCCAGTGCTGGCTCACTAGGACAATATTTCCATCCCTGTTGCTTCATCAAATGACGTAATTCCGATGTACCATCGCACGAGTGCTCCAGACCATTGAAGTCGATCGACTGCTGACACTGCTTGCACCACGCATGGTTGCAGTCCCGAAGCGGACAGACAATAATCCTAGCTTTTTCATGGTCGTCTCTGGCCACGAACATCGTGCGTTGGCACCTATCCCCAGTATTAGCAGAGGGACGGGCGTGCGAATACCAGGGACGTACTTTCGACAGCATAAAAGAACTGCGAAGGTAACCATTTCCATTTCAGTCCAAATACTGTATTGCTCGTCAGTGAGCCCGAGGTCTAGGGCAAGCGACTGCGAGACCTCTGGGGAGACATAACGTGAGATGATACAAGTAATGAAGTTGACAGTCCGCTCGCAACACGTACCGCCGGCTGGCTCCTTTCCCTTACTTTTACCCGCAGTACAGGTGGGGCATAGTATAGGAAATCTACGTTCATCAAGGCGCGCGGTGACGTGCTTACGGAGGCATTCTCGGCAGAAGGCATGTCCACAAGGATCGGGACAAGCGATTAAATCATCAGGCATCTCTTCCATACATATGCCGCATTGCTCTCGATTCCGCGCCTCGGCCTTTTTAACTTCGCTTTTCAAGCGTTGTTGTTCGCTCTTCAGGAATTCATCTGCTTGTATCGATAAATGTGGGCTGACGGTCATCCCAGCACCATTAGAATAGGATGGACGCGGGTGAGAGTCGAATACGATTCGGATCTCAAGTCGTAGTTTCAACCAGCGTCGGATACCCTTGGTCACCCATTCAGCATTCGCACAAGACTTCAGTTTGCTAAAGTCTACTTTGAATCCAGTCCCATAGTAACCAGATCGGAAGCCGGGGCCGTTATAGCGGATGGTCTCAGTAAGTGGGAGGAGGCGGGGCCAAGGGACGTAGTCGAGGCCATGAATGAACATGAAGATCGTGGAAAGGACAGCCAGAGTAAGCCAGAGCGCAAAATAGTATATCAGTGAATAGTCTAAAATTAACAATGAGTGAATACAATAGGCAGACAGAGGCACGTGAATCTCGGACGCACCAGATGAGCGAGGTAAGATGAGGCCAGCGAGGATCATGAACAAGGAGAAGCTCAAGATATAGGGAGCCTGACGTTATAAAAGCCACAATCAGGCACGCCTTGAGAATGACGACAAGGACCTACGGCGCGCAGAATCAACGGTCGCGTGTCTACACCAAATCGAGTCCCATAGTAGCCGGATCGGATGCCAGAGCCACTATAGTGTGTAGTCCCAGTGAGAGGGAGGAGGCGGGGCCAAGTGACATTGTCGGGGCCATGGGTGAACATCAAGATCATCGTGGAAAGGACAACCAGAGTAAACCAGAGCGCAAAATAGTATATCAGCGAGTAATCTAAAATCAAAATGAGTGAATAAACACAACGGGCGGATAGAGGTCTCGGACGCACCAGATGAGCGAGGTAGGGTGAGGCCAGCGAGGATCATGAACAAGGAAAAGCTCAAGATATAGGGAGCCTGACGTGATAGAGGCATAATCAGGCACGTCTTGAGAATGATCAAAAGGACCTACGGCGCGCACAACCAAAGGGCCGCCATAGTGGATGGGCCAAGCAACATGGTGGAGGCCACGAATGAACATGAAGATCGTGTTCCAAGGACAACCAGAGTAAACCAGAGCGCAAAATAGTATATCAACGAGTAGTCTTAAATGATAATGAGTGAATGATATGGGCGGATAGAGGCACGTTAATCTCGGACGCACCGCTGACAGATGAGCGAGGCCAGCGGGGATCATAAACAAGGAAAGGCAAAAACCTAGGAGCCTGTCGCGATGAAGCCACAATCAGGCACACCTTGAGACTGATAACAAGGACGTGCATGACTGACTACGGCTCAGAACAAAGGGTGCGTTCGTCTGCCACCGGTTTCCAAAAACGTCGTCCCTGCCAAATCAAAACGTGAAGGCTACGAAAAGTCCGGTTCGCAACTGTAGGCCGGAGACGTGTTTGCCACAAAGTTGGTCCTCAAGATCTGTGCGCATGGTGATATTGGTGTAGCGACGGTAAGTCAGGCGTATGAGAGGTGGTGGGTGCCAATGCCGCCAAGTTGGTCCTCAAGGTCTGATATTGAGTGTGAATGGTGCAGCGACGCCAAAGCTACCCACTACCCCTTATTTAAATGTAAAAACAGAATTATGAGACGTCCACAGCCGAACCTCTTTGATCTACGTATCATTTTACAATAGGTATATTCAACAAACAGCGATAGTCTACAAAATACCAGGCTTGGGCAGGTTTTTGCCTTTCAACCAAAGGATAGATGATACAGGAACAAAATATAGCAGTCTCACAATAGTCTTCGCAAGTAGTCAAACATGTGGTTCTTAATCCGGCACCTCGAAAAGCACGCAGTTCTTCCTATAGTGTGCGGATGTCGCCTCCTTTATCTCCTGGCCTAAGGCTGATTTCACAATGAGGCCACCGCAGATGTAGCAAAAGTGCCTGGTTAAACCGTTCTCTGTTAGACATGATGGTCACAATAGCTAAGGGCCTGGGGCTCACGTGTTGCACGCGGGAGTCATGCACTGCAGTGGATGTAGGACGTGTCAACTATATTGTGGACCTAGTATATCTGAATCGCACCACGTACCGACATGTGATTACACCCTGATATTTTCTGAATGGGCGTCTTACATGCTGAAGAAAAGGATATAATTGAGAGCCAAGATGATAAGTCGCCAGTGCTGGCTCACTAGGACAATATTTCCATCCCTGTTGTTTCATCAAATGGTCTAGTTCCGATGTACCATCGCACGAGTGCCTTGGACCATTAAAGTCGATCGACTGCTGACACTGCTTGCACCACGCATGGTTGCAGTCCGGAAGCGGACAAGCGATGATCTTGGCTTCTTCATGTTCATCTCTGGCCACGAACATCGTCCGTTGGCACCTGACCCAGTATTAGCAGAGCGACGAGCGAGCGAGTACCATGGACGTACTTTCGACAGCATAAGAGAACAGAGAAGGAAACTAATTCCATCTCGGTCCAGATACTGTATTGCTCGTCAGTGAGCCCGAGGTCCAGGGCAACGGACTGCGAGACTTCTGAGATGACATAACGTGAGATATAATGAAGTTGACAGTCCGCTCGCAATACGTACCGCCGGCTGCTTCCTTTCCTTTACCTTTACCCGCAGTACAAGTGGGGCATAGTATGGGAAATCTATGTTCATCAAGGCGCGCGGTGACATGCCCGCGAAGGCATTCGCGGCAGAAGGTATGTCCACAAGGATCGGGACGAGCGATCGAATCATCGGGCATCTCTTCCATACATATGCCGCACTCGAACAAGCGTTGGGCGGACTTGATAAGCTCGGCGTGCTGTGCAGAGAGCGCGCGGTCTTCTTTGTTAAATTCATGCTGCAGCCGCATCGCCTCGAGAATATTCTCGTCGCGATCAGAGGGTGGAGTCGGTGGGTTGCCAGGGTGACTGAGCGCGCGACTCGAGCTCAAGCCGGCGGAACGGGGCTCAGGACTAAAGGGGTTGAGGGCAGAAGCCTTGCAGGATGACGGTGTCGATGACTGGCGCGTCAAAGATGAGAATTGCCTGGGTGGCGCGAAAGAGTCGAAATATTTTTGGGAGCCTAAAGACGAAGTTGACGGACTGAATTGTTGTTTTTGTTGCTGCTGTTGCTGCTGCCGGATCAGCCTCTCTTGCTCTCGACTCCGCACCTCTGCCTCCTTGATTTCGCTTTCCAGACGTTGTTGTTCGCCCTTCAAAAATTCATTCTGTGATCGCAAATCAGCAAGCTCTGCTTGCATCGATAACTGTGCGAGGCTAGACTCGAGAACTGCTTGCCACAACGTGGGGGTGGACGTCTCAACACCATGTGGTACAAACACGTGTCCGCTGTAGTTGGATAATAGTTGTGCTTGCCACTGGAGAAAACTGTCTGGGAGATCAACGGTAGGAAGAAGCTCGGTAAGCTGACGGGCAGTGCCCTCGATCGAGGGGCTGACGATCATCCCGGCACCATTGGGATAGGATGGACGGGGGTGAGAGTCGAATATGATGAAAACGTTACGGGTCGCAAGTCGTAGTTTCAAGCAGGCGATAATTTCAGGAGGGCGTGTGATGATGGCGACTGCTGATGAGTCGAGGTTGCTCAATTCCCTTAACGTGAAGACCACCATCGGAATCATCGGTCACTGAATTCAATGATAGGAATGCCGTGTACTTACGTGAGTAAAGACTTGAACTCGGAGACTCCAGGATGGCCGTATGTGGTTGTCTTTAGCTTCAAGGTCTTCTCAAATAAGGGAACGCGATAGATATCTTCGACTTCTAGATGAAGGTTTCCCGACCACAATGTGCATATTGCCGTTGTTTCCTGTGGAGGAGATGAACCTGTGCTCGGATAGGCCCAGGGGGTCACTGTAAAGTCGTCGTACCTCTGCGCACGCGCGAGCCAACACCGCCTGTAGGAGAGTTGTATCTTGCAAACCACTCTGTTCCATAGAAAAGACGATCCTCGCAAAATTCAGTGCTGCGAGTCCACAAGCTGAAGCGCCAGTCCCATCCCTGTTGTATTGGCTAGTGCCGCCGTAGGAAACGACGTGTTCGGCATCGTCCACGACGACGCTGCGGGAGATTGCTTTGATATCTGGGTCGGGTGATTGTTTCTGAAGACGGGTGGGGTAGCGATGTATCGCTTTGTCACGAGAGGATGTCGGTGTCATTGAAGTATTTGAATGTGATATTCTAGGCTGTCCCCGACGTCGCCCAGCCCCCTCAAACGTTGCTTCTGCGCTGCTGCGGATTCCGTCACCTCTGTCTCGTCGTCTGTCATGTGGCGACTCTTCTTGCTGCGCATTGCCGTGGGTGGTGTGGATTGACATTGTTGCCTCGTTCCCGTGCAGCAGGGCCTTTAACAACGGGTATAATGTCGCCTTTGTTCGGGCTCAACGGATTGCAAAAGGAAACCGGCTGCGGCTTTGAACAATAGAAAAAAGAAACGGATAAGAGGGTAAGAAACCCGCGGAACCCCCTCCTAGGCTTTTCATTCCTACTTTTCGGTAACCCCAATGGACTCCAGTACATCGTACGCTCCGCCCAACATGTTCCACACGCCCCCAGGGCATCATGATACCTCATCTATGGATACGGATCCCCCAGGGAATCCTGGTGAATATTGTCTTGTCCTTCATTGTCTTCCTTTCCTTAATCTTTGGTGGCGTAGATGAAAAAACATCAAACACAAAGTCTAGCAGTAAGTTCCAAGTGTTGCGCTGTCACTCAACTCACCTCGCGTCGTTACTACGTTCAAAGGTGATACTGATCCTATTTCCCAAGGCAATGGGACGGATCCTTGGACTCGAAATGCACATCTAGATAATTCTGATTGTCTGAGATTTTACTCTGAGTCCAAGCTATAGCTTACCCGCCCCCCTAGCTTCCAACAGCCAGTCTACTCGGCAAAATTCCGATGATCAGACGGGCTCCTCTGGTAAGAAGGGAGAGAACCAAATCCCGGGCCCTCCGCCTCCGCCTTTCCCTGTGGACTCGGCCGCTTTTAATGGCCAGTCTACTAGGCAAGATTTCGATGGCGAATTGAATTCGTTTGGGAAGAAGGGACAGACAAAAATCCCGGACCCCGCGCCTCTGGCACTCCCTATAGACTTGGTCGAGAAAATCCAAGGCATGTATCGTCTGTTGGACCTCATCAGCGAATCCGGGAGCAATGGCTGCGGTAATGAGCCCTTTCCAGATTTGCTCCTAGTATCCTCGATTTAACTTTCTGTTATTATAGTTGACAAGGTCATCATCGCGCAAAATTCTCTCAAGCTCTTCATCAACACGATATGCCCTGAATCTTACGCGTCCCTCACTAAAGTCGATTTCAAGGCCTTAGACCTTTTCATGATCAAACCTCTTGGCATGTATGGGTCTAAGGTTGAGATTGTACGCTTCTTGCGGTCTCTCAATGCAGTTAATGAGGACACGTGTGTGAATTTCTCTTTTTGTTTCTGTCAAGTCGTCGATCAGACCTTCAGTGCTCGTTTATTACTCGCACCGACTGAGAGCGGTGGTTCCAGGCCAGCCCTATTATCCGGTTTGTATGTCCTGGTAGCTGGACAGGTCGATCCCATACAAGACCGTCATTATGTTATATATTGGCCTGAGGATTCAACTTGGGACGACTCAGCCGCCACTTCAGTTTGCCGGAACAGAGTCACGTTCATGCGGTGAGTAGTAGCAGATTATCGCATTTTTAGCCCTTATGCCCGCATGCAGGTATCTCACGAAAATGTGCGATCAAGTGGTTGCGCTGTTATCTCCGGAGCACACCGCTTCCATAGTTTGGGGCGACGAGGATAGCGATACGGAATCTATGGACGTAGACACTGGCGATGACGACAGGCTCTTCACATATGAGGTCGCGAAGCGGAATGAACAGGAAGAGAGCGCAGTGTCACGCCCTGGTTTCCAGGTAATTGATTCATCCGTCAAACGTAAGCGTACTTATAACCTAACCTTTCAAAGATGAATTCTCTCCATATCTCGCGTTACGAGGTTCCTGTTGACTGTAAATTGGATCCGTATATTTTCGTCCCTGGCCTTTTCCACGGGGAAACTGCTCAAGGGTTCTGGACGGTCACTTATGTTCCGCAGACTACTCAAACACGTCCTTATAATCAGCACACTTTCACGTCTTTAGCGCTGAAACAGTTGCTGTAGGTACATGGTATGCTTGTCGGAGATGATGCTCATAATATCTTAGTGGTGAAAATACTCTAGTTCTATCCGGGTCTCTCGATGATGACGCCATTCAGATCCTCGTCAATGTGGGGCTCTCCACTATTTTCTATCGACAATGTAACGACTGGCGTTCCGCGACCAAGAATACTCGCGAGAGGCTTCAGAAGGACTTAACGGAGAGACAAAAAGAAGCTTGTGAGGACCTCGTCCGCCAGCAGGCTTCATTACAGCGCACTCTTCGGGATGCGGTTGTTGAGGACGTGATTAAACGGTTCCCGTAAGTATTCTTGTGCCTCACTTTGACTTAGGCGTACTAAGGTGTTTCTCTTCTTAGCTCAATAGAACGCGATGCCCTTTCATCTCGCGAGCGGGTCAACGGCGACACTGGTATGGACCATAAGGGTGCACGTATGACGTTCAATACTTGATTGTTCACGTTGTTTACTGAGCCCACCATTCTTCTAGAGCCTACGCGAGCTGATGACCTTCGTCAGTTGTATCGCGAATTCAATGGGATCTATAAACGTTTCGTTGATGCTGCCAGTTTCGATAATGTCAAAGGGCACGAGTTCAAGTTATTAAAGGAGCGTCTGATCGCTGTGCGCCATCTTCTGGAGAAACATCCAGAGGGAGGCCCTGGGAAGCGCGCAGAACTCATTCAAGCTGTCCTTTCAGAGGATAATCTTCAACGTGCACAGCAGATATTTCCAAAGTCCGATAAGAACAATCAATCAGGAAAATCATCATCTTTGTGGTCGACGGTTACAGGATTTTTCTCAGGGTCAAAGGAAACAGACGAGGAATCGCTGCGAACGGAAGTCAAGAAGTTAACAAGCAGTGTCTCTGACTCTAGGTTTCTTCTCCAACTGAAGGATGTAGATGATAAGGACCTAGAATCTGCGATCCAGGTGGTCGTGGATCTTGCTTGCAGCCAGCTATCATCTTCAATCGATGCAGCGGTGAAGAAGATGACCCACGCTGTATTGCGGATGCAAGAGGACGAATGCAAAAGACATATGCAACGTGAGATGGAAACGGAGGAACGGAAGGAACTCGATGGTCAACTTGCGTACTTCATTCATTCCATCAATGAAGACTCCACTCGACGTAGAACCTCGTGAGTTCGGAATTCCCTGTCGAGATTGACGACAAATTACATTGATATTCAGTGTGGTATATATTAATGACGTGAAAAATTCATGGAAAGGCGCCTGGTCACAGGGTCACGGTACGTATGTTCAATTCAATGAGCCGACAGTTTCTGAAAACGGTACGGGTCATAAAGAGTACAAAGTCACTGGTCGTAGAAACGAACTCAAGGAGCCCAAACTCAGGTTTCGAGTACACCACATGGATCTAACGAGTGACGATAAGGAGAGAATGAAGCTCAATCCCAAGCACTTACCCAACCCAAACGTCGGCGATCGACGCTCAGGCGAATTTCACCTACCACTTGGCCTCCGTGTTGTGTGGGTCCAATCCCGCGAGATTGCTTGCTTGTGTGTTAACCGAATGCCCGTTTCAGCTTTCAAAAGCTCCTCGAGAATGAAAAACTCCTCCTCGTTCTCGCTGATCGAGACAAGCACTCCATTTATCTTGAGCATCTCTCCGCAATGGATGCTGTCATACAGCGGGGCAAAGCGGTCAAAACTCTCAACCGTGACAAAGTGGGTGACGATGTCTTATTTGCGTATGACGAGGCGAAGAGAATGTTAACTGTGTGTTCCTCGGCGAAAGTGAGTTCAGTATCAGTTGATTGATTAATTAAGCGGCAGTTCTGATGCGCTATCCGCCCGCTAAAAGATGCAACTTTATGCGTTCGTCTTTGAGGAAACATTCAGGTCACTCCAAGGTCAAGGGAGTGCCATCAGTCTCGCTCCGTGGTACAGCCAGGCAGAGGTCTCGATTTTGCAACTGTCTTCTGTATGTGGAAGCGATGAGGTTATCTTGGTGGATTCCAGCGCGCAGATCCGGATCTTTTCTTTCATTACACAGCAATTCAGGTGGGCTTTACTATGCCTCTTTTCATTTAGATTTGAGTAATCGCTGACTCAATACATGGTATTAGACCTGCCTCCTTACAGCTACCGTGGCACCCCAGTGCCATATACTCATCTCCAGATGGGTCCTGCCTCCTTGTTCTTCAGACTCAGAGCTCACAACCCTCACTTACTGCGTATCATTGGGAGACATTCGGCTCCACCGACGGGATATCCTTGCCACTGCCCACCTTTCCACTCGAGGGCGCCGTCGTGACATCGATGGTCAGTCGAGGACGCGTCTTTCTTCTCGCGCTCGATATCGATGCGCACTGCGTGAATTCAGTGGCCATCGACATAACCAGAAAAAATACAGAGGTCGTATTCCAGGAAAAGGGAAACAGAAACGTGTTGAAAAATGGCACAAACCTCACACAGCACAACACCCTGATAGACTGCCACAAGGAGGTCTGGACAAGGTTTCCCGTTCTCCCTGCTGTGAAGCGCCGTACTATCACATCTTTGAGTGAACGGCGGCCAAAGAGCTTGACATTTATTACCGAGAACCCCGCACAGCCGTTTGCTTCTTATTTCTCTGAACTCGTTCAGGGATTCGTGAGGGCGACCAGGAAACCTACAGGGGATGAACTACGTGGAATTACAGTGTCTGCCACAGACTTTGAATCACTCTTAGACAAGACCGTCTTAAATCTGAAGTGGGATGTATCCCAATATCGTGTCGGGGAGTGGCTTGTCGACCTTCTCTGTCTCATTCCCATCCATATCGCCGTCTGTCGCGAAAATCGCTTTGTCCCATTAGCAAATGGTGTTATTTCTGCAGAGTTAGAAAGGACTTTGCTTGGTGCAGACGTCAATCAGATAGTGGACCGCCTCTCGTTTGGTTGGTATGAGTCCATATTCCAGTCCTATATGGCGTCCAAGGTATAGTACCCCGTGTCCTTTATTCCATGCATGCTCATCACTGATGCCCCTATTTGTAGCCCGTAAAAGTCGTGTCATCGATGGGCCAGCAGTCCGTGGGGAAGAGCTTTTCGCTGAACCATCTCGTGGATACATCCTTTGCGGGGAGTGCTATGCGGACAACTGGTATGCCTGTGCTGCAAGCACGTGACACAGTACTGAGTTTATATGTACAGAGGGTGTATGGATGTCCGTGACACCCACCGACGATGAATTGATCGTATCACTCGACTTTGAAGGTCTGGTCGACCTCCTGTTGTCCTCCCCTAACTGATGAATCGACAAATTTTGTTCAGGCGTTGACTCCGTGGAAAGGTCCCCTCAAGAAGATACTCTTCTCGTATTATTCAACACGGCGATATCCAACCTCGTTCGTCGGCTGTATTCTAACAAGACCCGTTTCTGAGATCCAATAGGTTCTTTTCCGCAACAATTTTGCATTTGGCCGAGATATCAGCGGACTTTTCCAGTCCTTCCAGTCCAGCGCATCTGTCCTAGATCCGGCAGCAAATCCTACTCTCTTTCAGTCTACGCTTGTCATCATCATTAAGGTAAGTTATCATCGATGATGTGTACTGCGCTGCGTTACAAGACCGTATTTCCAGGACGTTGTAGAGTCAGACAAAGTTGAAATCGCCCGCGAGTAAGACGCTTTACGCATCTACGTGTGGTATCCCGACTAAAGTGCACAGCATAGGTTTTCTCTCAAGTTCCAGAAGATCGTCGAACAAGAACAGGACGCCAACTTCATCTCGCGCCTCCATGGAGGAAAGTTGGACATTATACCATGGCCCGTAATCGAATCCAAGGAATTCTACAAGTCATTTACGACCCTCAAGAGGCGGCTTGACCTGCAAAGGGTTTCTCATCCCACCGCCGGAGAATTCCTCCATACTATAAAAACGCTCATGGCAAAGCTTAAAGTATGCCATCTTTTTCGTTTCGAAGGACATTGCTCTTATCATCTATCTACAGGCAAATGACTGGGGAGCACTTTCTCGTTCGTTACTCCGTCCTTCTTTCTCCTCTTTTGAATTTATCCTCTCAACAGAGACCATGGCCGAACATCGTGCCAAATCACTTTCTGCTCTCCTACAAATCGCACTTGCGACAGGGTTCTCGGAGATCGACCCAGAGCTGGAGCCCTTGAAGGTTCCGTAGTTTTTTAATTTGAGATGTGGAATATTGTCTGACCAAATTCCTAGGACTTCGACACCGACCTGATCGTGGAGAGCGATGATACTATGGCAATCTTCGCTATCTCCGACAGAGAACCACTTACCCCCGCGAAGATTGAGATGCAACTCGTCGCCTTATTGGGGTCCCGGGTCCCGAGCGCGCCGCGGCAATTCATGCCTGACTCCGAATTTGTCGCGGAACTAAAGAAGCGCCTGAATGATGTGATCGACCTGCGTGTAAATCATGTCCGATCCTGGTTGGATTGCAATTTGGCGAGATTCCAAGGTGGTCATGCTGCTATAGAGGACCTGCGCAGAAGATTCGATAACATGGTGATCGAAATGAAGACAAATGTCCAACTCTGTGGTGCTCTGTGTACATCCTGCAATCTCCTTTGTGTCCGCAGTCGGCTCCATGAGGGCGACCATAAGTGCACTACAGACCACAAGTGTACATTTAATTGTGGATTCTGTGAAGATGATAAGTTATGCGGTACACGGTATGATAATTTATCGTTGTTTGGTACACCTATTAAAGAAAGCATAGCGCCGGGCATCCTGGGAAGCATATGTAGGTGGAGTGTGTGCCCCGATGATGCCACCCTCTGATCATAATGCAGCTGCGTTGTCACCGCTCACCTGTGCGGCG
>Ga0193693_1000069_pt1 | contig 13837 bp, 16 predicted proteins | sample L3a2metaG_FD_144916 | JGI IMG/M metagenome (GOLD analysis project Ga0193693, IMG submission 144916) | Soil microbial communities from a riparian zone of the East river system, Colorado, United States - L3a2 | ecosystem: Environmental > Terrestrial > Soil > Riparian zone | place: USA: East River...
GTTATCGTCACTCAGCACGGACAAACCTCTTGAGGAAGACTCCCTCTTCTCAGATTTTTTCCGCGGGTTGGGCTGTTTTGCGAACAAGAGATGGGGAAGTAGGTCGTCGTAAAATAGGTGAGACGTACTTTTCGCAGGGCAGCAGCCGCCTGATTTGAAATATACACATCGACGGGGAGAAAAAATTCTCGTGGAGGTGCAGAGCGTCTGGGCTGGACATGGCTCCGGTTCTCTAGCATGGTATCGTGCTTGGAACGTGCTGAGACACAAGTATGATTGTGTTCCCATGGAGGACCTCTGAGCAACGACTTGGAATCAGGATAACCACAACATATCACGTAATCACTTCAATTTAACAATTCGTCTGCAAAACAAGACCCGAACACATCTAGCGTCACAAAGAATTACTATTTGTCACGAGAACCTGGCGATAAAAACGAGTGGATAGGCTCTCAGACAGCCGTTTCAATCGATTAGTGTATGTCCACAGTCCAAACAAACTATGGTGGTATATCAAGTAACGATAATAAAAAAAAGAGATCCCTGCCGAAGACCTGTGCGTCCATTCGTGCGCACTTTTTTCTATGAGCATCCTTAATCTTTCTTGAACCTGCGTTCAACAATGCTTTTAGCCGTGGATCAGAATCAAACATCGAATGGACTAACGCATTCCCATTTGCGTGTCCTGCGTGTCCGTTCGTAACTGACTTCTTTCCGCGAGCTGGCTTCTTGTACGTATCAATATAGAACTTGACAAAGAGCAGAAGATAGCTTGAGAGTAACGCGCAACCAAAGACAGCGGCTGACTCTGTTCCGTGGCAGCTGCCGAGTACCGGAAGTTCAGGCCAGTAGGCGGCTGCGAAATAGGAATAGGCTGGATGGGCGACCGCATTAGATGGATAGCTACATCAAATACGTTTGACTCACTCCCGAAATAGACAAGATGCAGGTCGACAACGAACTGCACGATCTGCATAGTAGTCAAGTACCTCTTCCACTAAATGATATAGAGTCAGTATGCGTCACTGTCTGCCCGGGCAGGGATAATTGCGAGGTGAAATAATCACCCATATCTTCGCGCCACCCGCAGTCGCATAATAGTAGTAGTCTGTAATGGGTCATAGGAAAGTCTATGGACGAGGTCACGGAGACCACCTACACATAAGGACATGAACGGCCAAGTTCTGGGTGATGACGGCCCAAGACTATCAGGAATGCGATCAGAAGAGATGATAGAGCGAGTAGGGACGACAATTACAATGCTTGTCTTCCCATTGAGTTGAGTAAAGCAAAGGAAGGCTGTCGCAGAATGATGATACACGTGCAGAAAGGCTAGAAGCGCGTCAATAGGACATCAGGGCATCAGGTAGCAAGACGGCTACATACCTAACGGCTTTTTCTTTAGTGCAAGGAAAACCGTGTCGAATAACTCAACGTATTTGATGTAGTAGTTAATGATATAATACAGTTCCATACGCTGCACACAGATTATTCGGTTGTTGGAACTTCAAGAATGGGATATATTGACCTCAGTCCATGCCTCAGCGTTGCACAGCGCGTAAAAAAGCCCATGCCGCCAGTAGATGGGTAAAATCTCCTCGAGCATGAGCGCAAGGAGAAGTGCACTACCAGAACTGAGAATGGTATTGTGGACTTGGAAAAGGAAAGTGAGTTTTTGGGGTTGACGTGTCTTCATGATCTCGCGGATGCCAAAAATGGTGGCGAGGTAGCCGGCAAGGATGCCGATGACGACTGGCTGGGTAGAGAGAGGAGTGGCGCCACGGACATAATGAGTGAGATGGTAAGGGAGCTGGGGGAGGGGGACGTGCTTGAGGATGGCGTCGGCGAGGGGAGCCATGGCGGAGAACGGGAAAACACGGTGAAGCACGAAATTGTCCGGGGCCAAAGTGGCCGCCTATAAGCGGAAATTTACATTTTTATGACTAAGTTAACACGATCAAATAATATTTCCAATTCGGCAATCTCTACGTGACAACCAGAGCCGGCCCGCTTTCCGACTCGACCAGGAGAACTCGCTCACTGTCGGATTCTTGTCTAAGTATCCCCGACCTATCTTTGGCTGAAAACTCACCGAACCCTCATTTTCATTTTCGTGTATGCATCATGCGCTGAAATTTGAATTGCATTCGTGTCCAGACGTGAGTGGCATACACAAATCAGGCACAACGGTGAATTGGATGGCATGAGTTTGTACGAGGCCCGGACCTAGATTCAGAAAATGCCTCAGTCGTGCTGCGATTGTCACCCGGTCTTTCTGCATACCCCAGATTCACGCAAAGAATTGATAAGATCGTGAATGAAGTGTAAAGACCGGGATCGCAGGGTGTTAAGGTCATGAAGGTCAATGCCTGGTGTGCCCGAATCAATTGTGTGCGGCGGTAGTACTGAACGCCATTCCTTACAAATATCGGATGATGGAGACCATGTTGGCACCGTACAGTATAGTCTCACAGTGTCCTCGTGCATCGCAGTAAGCAATCTATCACAGGGTATTAAAATACAAACAAGCATCCGTCAAATAGTTGTCTACGTACTCTGTGATGGGCTTCAAGGCATCTCGGGCGTTGCCCAGCTGTCCAAAGAAGAGAAGAATCAGTCACATGACCACTCGAAGAATTGCCTTCAGATTCCAGACCTCATTTACGCTAAGGGCGGCTTCACGAACGTCTGCAGCGTTGGGCACTGGTTGCGAGGGCAAGGATAACATTGGAAGGCGTAAGACAACAGGGTTAACCCGAGGAATAAGGTGGCCTCACCTTAATGACACGAGGAAACTAGTCCGCTGGTTTTTCACGGGCGCTGCCGATGTGTCACTAATGTGAGCAAAACCTGTTGGATCATGACAGGTCCCGGGCGGCAGTTGGGCGGCTCATGCTTGCACTTCCCAGAATGTTTCCCCATTAAGACCTCAAGAAGTGTACTATGGAAAGAGAAAATGAAGAAGTGGAATTGATGGAACCTCAAGACGTCCAGCGGGCGACCGGATCTTGGAAAACTTGAAAGCATCCCGCTATCTGCCGTACTGTACAGCAGTCAGAAGGCTAATTGTAAATGTAGCGAGTATTATGTAATCAAACGGGCGGTGCACCGCGCACGAGGCGGCGCACCTTGAGGGCTCAATGACGTATCCATATCCGGGGTCGCAATCGCCCCTCGCTTTGTCCCATCACTCGCCCCAATCGCCACAACGCGTTTGTTTGTCTAGAAATCCCGTTTCCACACATCGTCGCGCAATCTCTGGCCTCCATTTCCTGCCCGATCAAGGCTACGGCCACGGCCATATCTGCCGGCCATGTCACGATGGTTTACCAACCCTCTAAAGGAACTCCTCGGTTTTGTGCGCGCTCATACCTCGTGGAATAGCCTGATCCTTATCATGTGCTCAGGTGTTCAGTCACTTTCTTGCCCCGTATGTTGAAAACCTAGATATGGGTCTAGTCAACCTTGGTATTGTCCAGGGTGAGTCAATTCCGACTCTAGGAATGTTTTCTCCAGAACGATTTACGTGTATCAGGACAAGTGACGCTGGGAAAACTTCGTATTAAGAAAGGTGTCTTGGACTGGCTCCGATTACCAGTCGACGTTACTGAAGGTGAGTATCGTCACTATCGCCGGGGAGCATATTGTTGACGTGGAAGAGCAGGCCACTTGGGAAAGTTCTCCTTGTCTTTGCATTGGCTTAACTTGGGAAATCAGCCTGTTCAAGTACTGATTGAAGACCTTTACATCCTCGTTGTTCCGCGAAGGGAAGATGATCAAGACCCCAATGAACTCGAGCACCGCATACAGGAGGCAAAACTAGAACGGCTCCAAAATGCTGAAGTCTTTCAAACACAAGCGGCTGGTGTCAAAGGTGTGGACTTCTTCTTGCATATGATTCCAACGAACTCAGGGGTTCAAGGCACCGACAAAAGCGCTGAAAGTCAAGGCTTTGTTACATCACTGCTCGGAAAACTTCTCAACAACATCCAAGTTACGGTTAAGAATGTGCACATCCGATACGAGGATAACATCAGCGTCCCAGGTGTATGTCTACGAGCCCCAAATATTTAGGCGACAGCGTTTGACTGTCATTATTTTCTAGCATCCATTCGCAGTGGGCGCTACATTGTCCAGCTTTTCGGCTGTTTCGGTCGATGAGAACTGGAAACCTGCTTTTATCGAGGGAAGCAGTAAGACAGTGCACAAGGTGAGTTGGCTTGCTGATTGTTTATCACGTCCCTTAACGCCACTGCAGTTGGCGAAGTTGGAATCTTTGGCCGCCTATTTTGACACAGATGCCCAAAGTATGGCCGGGCTCTCTTATGAGACCGCTATGGAACGGTTCTCGTCGATGGTTCGGTATCCCTATTTGAATTTGATTGTCCGGCCCTTAACGAGATTGTTCAGATCGCACGAGAAGGGGCGCCTCAAGACCATCAATTCATTCTTAAGCCCGTTTCCGGAGAAGGACGGGTGAGGCAAATTTGGTACCGAGACGCGTGTATTCAACAGCGTGATAGGTCATCTTAAGGCACAACGCAAAGAAAGACGCTCCCCGATTCGACATTCAACTCCTCTTTCCCGAAATCGGGGTGCTTCTCGACGATCACCAATATAGGGACATGATCGCCTTGTTTGAGACCATCCACATGCTGAGACGAAAATTGCGAGTACGCAGGTTCACGAAATCGTTATTTGCCGTGGCACCAACCAGTAATAATCCAGTATGCGAAATATCGATCCTCAGAAGGACCTCTAGAAAGTCGCCCACGCGCACTCCTTACTTTTGCAGGGAATGCTATCTTAGATAGTGTCCGTGAACGGAAGCGCAGGTGGACGTGGGCCTTTTTTGCTGAGCGTCGCGATGACCGTCGCCAGTATGTCAAGCTCTACAAAAAGAAGCAACTGAATACGACTGCCAACGAGGTGCGTCTTTGCTACCACCTCGTATCTGGCACTCACGTGATCACAGGAATCGTCTGAGCTGGAGGCGTTGGAGAAAAAACTATCATATGAAGACATCCGGTTCTACAGATCAATCTCACGATCGGAACTCAGAAAGGATGGCACGCTGCAGAAACAACTTGAGGAAGAGAAGAAGCAGCAGGCATCGCAGGCTTCCGGTTGGACAAGCTGGCTTCCAGGCTGGGGTTCTTCGAGCGCGACTACACCTATGCAGTCATCGCAAGAATCACCGTTCAGCAATATGACCGAACAACAAAGAAAGGAGTTATACGATGTTCTTGACTACGATGAGAAGGCAGCGATTGCCGAGTCATTCGAACTCCCAAAAGATGCTCTCAAGTCCAGGATTCAAGCAGAGCTCAAAAGGGGTTCATTCGCTCTGAAAACGGACCCGCATGGCGTTGCAAAAGAGATAATCGGCGTCGTTTTTGACGAGTTTCAGGCAACAGGCATTCAACGGCGCGATAATTTGGAGGTTCTGACCTCACTCAGCGGGTTTAGCGTGTACGACGGTACCGCAAAGGATACACTGTTCCCTCAAATAGTCCACGTCAAGCAGGACTCGCCAAACTTACGCAGCTCAACAGATCATGATCCAAAGGACCCGTTTTTCTATATGAAACTCGAGAACAATCCGCTTGACGAGCGAGCTGACACTGCGCTTACAATTCGAATGAGACACATGGAAGTCGTGTATCACAGGGGATATGTGGAGGCTATTTATAAATTCTTCAAGCCTCCTGGAGATCGGCTCGAATCTGTGGAAGCATTGCTTGTAAATATGACCCTCTCTGTTATTTCCCCAGTCACTTACGTTATTGACAGACAGCAGCGGGTGGGGCTATCGAAGGTTTGCGCAAGGAAACACGAGCTGGCCTTGAGCATGCGTTGCAAACCCATAAAACCGTCGATTTACAAGTGGATATGAACGCGCCCATCATCATCATACCCGAAAGGTGAAGACGTTCCCACATTTTTGTTCATCATCTGAGACTTTTCAGTATAACCACTCCCAAGTGTACACATCTTCTCATCGACGCCGGACATATTTCAATTGAAAGTGACTTGGCGAGTAAAGATGCCCTCCGTCAGGTTCAGCTCAAGCGGTCCCAACAATATTCAGATGATGACTATGCGAGACTTGAGTCTCTTATGTATGACAAGTTGGACCTCAAGCTTGAGGATGCGCAGGTTGAAGGATTACTTCCTTAAATAATTACGTCTTCGCTGATGTTCTTCGCAGTTCATCCTGGGAGGAGATCTGCAGTCCTGCAGAAATGCGCTAAGCTCACGCGATGACTCGTCACTTCATCTTATCGAACGGATCAACATCGATTTGCAGGTCCAGAACTCCATCGTGCCGAGCGTTGTCAATTTGGCTCGCTTCAAGGTTTCTGGAAAGTTGCCTGCATTGCAGTTGAATTTCTCCGACTCGAAGTACCACTCGGTCCTGCGTCTTACCGACGTCACCATTCCGAAATTTGACAATGGGGATACTTCTGCCGTCGATTCAACTGAGGTCATGTCATATAGCTATCAGTTGTCGTCGGGAATTTTCGATCTCCCTGAAACAGAGTACAACGTCGACGATGACGATGATGACGACTTTAAAAGCGCGGAAGGTGACCACACCATAGATGAAAGGAATCGCGAGGTACGAGTACTACTGGCCGAATAACGCCCTATCATTCTTATTCTTTGAAACAGGGTTTGGCTGTGAGACAAAGAATGTTTGAGCTTTCATTCCAAGTGACTTCTCTGCGGGCATCTCTATATAAATCTCAAGGTTTGGCGGGGGAGAAGCCACTCGGCCATGTTGCTTTCGACAACTTCTCTCTGCTTCTTCTGCTCACGCAAGATGATATGAAGGTTGACGTTTGTCTTGGGTCGGTCCCTTTTAGACTGATTGAAAACTCCCACTTACACAACCTCTCAGCTCTCTTTTCATGGAAGTCGCAGAGCCAGGCTTCGAACCTGTCCAACTTTTCTCTTCCGCTGACGGGTCCGCAGGAAAGGACCTACTTCGTGTGGACTACAGACGTGTTCAGAGCAGTTCTCCCGAGTACCTAACAAATTATGAAGGGTACGATCAGATCATCTCTGTGGACGTATCTACAGTCATCCTTCGTGTGGCACCGGAACCCCTCCTAACATTCTACGACCTCCTCATGACTACGTTCGTTCCGTCTTCACCCAGTCCTGGCGACACGCTTGTTGTCGCCCAAGACTCTTCAGCTGTCGCTCAGCCGACACCAAAATCATCATCACGAACTAGTAAACTTCGCCTACTGGTTAAACTCGCCAGTGTCGAACGTGGGGTCCTTGTATACTTCATGAGGGATGATCGCGCTAATTTTATGTGGCACAGTCACCCTTTCAAATGCGGGAGCCCGTATTGCAACGCTGTCTCTATCGACTGCAGACGCGTCAGTTCTACTCGGCAATACAATGGATGTGCACGTACGGCTGGGACATTTATCACTCAGTGACGATTCCAGGACGGAAACTGCATCAACCAATTTCAAGAAATTAATGTTCATTGAAGGTGAACACCTCGCTGAGTTCAAATATCTAACATACGAGCCTCAAGACCCTGAGATCAGAACGGGGATCAACTCCTCAGTTTCTCTCACGGCTGCGTCCGTGACTTTCCACTACCTAGAGCAGCCATTGCACGACATCTACGTCTTTTTCATGAAGCTAGCTAGGCTCAAAGGTTTATATGATACTGCCACCGAAGCAGCTGTCCAACGGGCGTCTGAGATTGAGCGTATGGGTTTCTCCGTTTCTGTGAAGACTCCGATCATCATTTTCCCCCCGAATCCGTCGTCATCTCGTGATTCGCTGATCATGTGTCTCGGTGAGATGACGGCGAGCAACACCTATCGCGATGGCATACCAAGAACTGAAGCCAGCCTCCGCGGCATGCAACTTGTCTCCACGATATTAGATGAAGGAAGACCAACAACACTAAAGATGATTGACGATATAGCGATTGTCACAGAGATTGTCCAGTCTGGTGGTTCCAGCAGCACTCCTAGACCGGACACTGAGGTAAAACTGATGTACGAGGTGGTAAAACACGCTGTTCTGACTAAGCAACTTGAACAGATGAACATAACGGTGTCAGATGTCAAGCTCGCGCTAACTGAAGTCCAATATGGGATGCTTGTGGCACTCTCTCGATCAGTTCCCCGTATTTTTGCAGGCGCTCCAGAAGGCACCGCTGATGCTGAACCTTCAACGGCTAAGCAGCAAACCGTCGAGCGTCCCGACTCCACGTTCCACGAGTCAACCGTGAACTTATATCCCGAGCTCGAAGGACAATCGGGCACTGCTCAGCCTCGAACTACTCTGGATCTTGTCCTGACTATTGCTATTGTTAAACTCCAACTTTACGACCGACAGGCCACCTCAGAGGCGAATCTAAAAAAACATGGAATTGCTAGGTTCGCTCTGAGCGACAATAGCGTGCGAGTGAAGTTGCTGTCTGATGGCGCGATGGAAGCTCAGGTCGTGCTCAGGTCGTTCACGATGAGTAATACTGCCCCCGGCCCCTCCAAATTCCGTGAGATCATACCTGCGGCACAGCACGACAGAAACCAGTTTATGCTTCTGTACACCACATCAGGTGGCTCTGAGCCTACTTCTCTTGCCCTTCTTACTGTGGACTCCCCCCACATCCTCTTCTCGCTTTCCCCGGTTTTTGCACTCACCGAATTCTTCATAAGCGCGTTCGGTACTTCTGACACGGTGGCTGACTACACTTCCGAGGTCCCCAAATGCTCCTGCCGCTGAGAAGCCACCTCTCCAATTCAGGGTCGACTTATGTGACGTTTCAATCAGCGTGCTCGAGGATGACCTTGATGCCGACTCTCAGGCCATACGTTTGACGGTCGCCCAAATATCAATTCTTCAACAGGTACGTCCTCCTACATATATTTTATGCAATACTTGCCCACTTTTTAAATCTAGGGAATCCTCGCGCTCACTATGACTCGAGCTGGAATGTCCTTACTACGCATGGGAAGCCCAGAAGACGCTCGAATCTTGGATGACGTTGACCTTACTCTCACTTTGGACAACCGGACGATGTCGGCACACCAAATGACCAGCATTGATATCGCTATCAAACCCATCGTTTTACGCGCATCGTATCGTGATATCATGCTCATACTGACTGTAGTCAACAAGGCCATGGAAGCTTACGGAAGACAGACGAGCGCTGCCCCCGGTTCTAAGCCAGCCCAACCGTCTCAAGCAGTTTCGACAACAATTACGCGTCGAGTTTCTGGGGGATCTGCCCAAGGCACAAGACCGTATACAAGTAAATCAATTAATTCACCTTTGGGTACAGCGCATGTGGTGTTATCAAAAGAACAGGTTTGCAGAGGGTGCCCTGTGACTGGGCTGGAACTGACGAGCTTACCGCCACAGCTCAAGGCTTCCCTCGATGGGTTCCGTTTGATCTTGATCGGCGACTTACACGAACAACCATTGCTGCACCTCGTTATCAAGTCATTCGCCTTGAATCTCAATGATTGGTCTGGAGAGGTATGTTGTATGCGCGAAAGTCCTCTTGCCGGGCTTAACCGTTGACAGCTGCGGGCGACAACTACCATTTCGAGTTCGATCAACTACTGGAATTTGACAAATTCGCACTGGGAGCCAGGTGCGTATTCCAAACTTTCTCACAGAGTTTATCTAATGCGCCACACATAGCGGTCGACCCTTGGACTTTCACCGCGTCGGTATGTTCAGGCGTCGTGATTTATAACTTGTGGAATAACGGCAGCTTAGGTTTCTCGAGAGCTCCCTTCGTACGCGCTTGCAACCAAGGTGACTTCTAATGAGCGCTTGAATGTGAACCTGAGCACTGCTTTCATTGAGCTCCTTCTCGAAACACTCAACTCACTGAGTCGGGAAAGTGAACATGTCCTTCAGAAACCCAGAGGGGTTCGCGCACCGTACCGTATTCGCAATCTCACGGGAATTGCACTCCGCTTGTGGGCCGAGGGGGGGCGTACCGGCCGTGAGACAAGGACAAATGCTACCGTGATCAACGACGACGAGACAATAGACTGGCGATTCGATGATTGGAGGACAATGCGCGAAGTAAGCTTTCTCATGCCTCCAAGAACTATTTTTGACGTGATGTTTAAGCATGCCCCATCGGGTGATAGTAGCATTACCATACAGTTTGTTGACCAAGTATGGGAGAAGCTTAGCGGTGTCCCCGTTGATAGGGAAGGGGAATATACCTTCGCCCTGCGGCCAAGAGCAGAAAAGTACTACAACCGACTGCTCTGCGAAGTCAAGGTAGAGGCAAGTACCAAGATCGTTACTCTCAGATCAACCTACAGAGTCCACAACCGGACATTATATCCTCTCGAGATCGCTGTTGGGGAAGGCGGAGAAAGCTCTAGTGGCGGGGTTGTCGTCAAGCTAGGTATGACATTCCATGGACCATGAGGTGCCGTAATCTCATGAAGCATACAGCACCGGGTCAAGATTATTCCCTTCCTCTTGTGAAGGTAGGGAAGAGTAAGCTTAAGGTGCAACCTGATCGTAAGCAGGTTCATCACTCAGTGCCAGTGACCGGCTCTGATTCGGATTGGCAGAGGGTTTTGGTTATAAATGGTCCCATCCAAGAGCTTTGGAAGACCTCGTAGACGCGCCGTCGGGATCCTGCGCTTTGACGCTTCATTGTGAACACCGAGATCCATTGGAGGCCACGTTCCGGTTCCATGCATTTGTTCAGTCAGATGCCAGTGGGCCAGCTGCGGGTTGGCGGCAAGTAGTACCTGCCGATGTTTGTCTTCCTTGCTCATCGCCACCAACTTTAGGAGGTATCCTAAGATTAATATTGACCTCATGGCGCCAATACAACTGGAAAATTTGTTGCCGTACAATCTGCAGTACAGAATCTATGACAAAGACACGGATCAGAACTGGAGAAGCTACCTTCGTGCGGGAGGGGTCATGCCAATACACTCTGTCGAGCTCAACCACTTGGTATTACTCAATGTTGAAATCAATGACACAAGTTCGTACGCTATTGTTTGAAGGACCTGTAGGACTCATTGTGCTTTTTTTTGGTAGCGTTCAAAGCCAGTGACTTCAGCATCATCAATACGGACGGTAACTCTGACTTCGATATTGAGAAGCGGTTGACTCTGGAGGATGCCCGGGGACGCAAGCTTAATTTGAAGCTGAGTTATATGTGGGTATCTTCCTGTTTTCGTCGAGTGATGTCAATGCAATTCTAATGTCTGCTCAGCCGACTGCCCAATTCAGGTGGAGCATTCAAGGTCCAGATCTATACACCCTATATCATTGTCAACAAGACTGGCCTTTCGTACTCTGTTAAATCTGCACGATCTAATAGAACAGGTCCCCCACAAGATGTCGCAGGAGATACACAGTCAGGTAGAATATTGGCTGATTTTTGGGAGTTTGAACTTAACTGACACGTTTATTTGGTAGACGCAACACCGTTCCGTACGTCCTTCGACTGTCGTCATTCAATACTCCTTTTGACCTTCCATGAGTAGTTTTAAGCCATGCCGCTAGTAGTGGTAACGAGTTTGTATTCTCGGTTGGCCAATCACTGTGGTCAAAGGTGATTGATCAGACCTCCCCTTTTTCCATATTGATATTCACAGGCGATTTGGACAGTCTTTAAGTTTCGAAGCTCCGACCGCCGATATGGCCCTGGCGATACCTTCGAAAGGGCAGAAAAACGAAGAGACTCATGTAGGACTGTCCTGGACAGAGGGTTTGGGCAAGTACAAGTTGACAAAAGTTATAACGCTTTCTCCGCGATTCCTGATAAAGAATAACTTGCCTGAGCCAATCTGTTTCCGGGAGCATTCAGTTGTACCACATGGACGATCTGCGCTAGACCCAGGAGAGCGGGTCTCGCTGTATACCCTGCGGACAAAGGACAAGCTGCTCACAGTTGCATTTCCCGGAATGAACAACCAATGGTGAGATCTTTCTTATTCGTAGTAAAATTGTCAACTTGACAATCTTGGCTAGGTCTCCCCCGATCAGCATAGAAGACATAGGATCTGTACATCTCAGATTAAAGAGGCCAGGCGACGACGCAAGAACCCACCTCATCCGCGCGGATGTAAAGATGGACGGAGTTACGATCTTTGTATCACTCAGCCTTTCCGATGACTGTTGGCCATTCTTGATTGAGAACGATAGTAGCCACACTGTGACTTTTTGCCAAGCGGTCAGTCCTGTCGCAGCGATAGGATGTTGCAGGGCTCATTATCAAGCAGGATGCCACTCACACTGTTTCCGACTCGGCCAAGCCGTACCCAACCTACCGTATACCAGAACATACGTCTTTTCCCTATGCATGGGACTTCCCTGCGGCGAGGGAGAAAGAATTACTGTTGATAACTGACGGTTCTCGTCGCCTGGTGGATATCCTCGAAATCGGTGATCTTGTGCCCTTCAAATTCCAGGTTAGCGAGAAGCACTCGTAGTTTTCCGTTCCTTAATGACCACAACGTTCAGAGTAACGGGGGGATAAATGTGATCTCGATGGATGTTCGAGCATCAGGCCATCAACAAGTCCTGCGACTATCCAACTACAATGAAGAGACTAGTCTTTATCGCCCCAAATTGCACTCGTCCGCCTCAAGCCTACGTATCGATACAGTTTCTAGTGGTGCAGAAGGGTTCGAGGCAATCACCGAAGATAACCAGCCGAGTTTGCTGCTTGACGTGGTCCTCGAAGGCATTGGCGTCTCACTTGTCAACCGCCGTGTTATCGAGGTGGTCTATTTGTCTTTGGAGAACCTGAGGCTTGATTACTCTACCAGCTCTGTTGCGCAGTCGGTCAATCTGTCATGTGGCACTCTTCAGATCGATAATCAACTACACGACGCGACTTTTCCTGTGGTCCTGCAACCTACCCCTATTGCTAGCAATGTTAGTAACGTGGCAGCCTTACCAACTGTGCAGTTGTCACTGTTATGGCTCAATGACCAAGGTGAGACTAGTATAAACTGCACCGGGTCCCCTTCTGACCGTACCTCCCTCAGAACACGGTGTGCTGTTTGTCAAGTACTGCTCAATCCTGCTGCAAGCTTTGACTATCCAAGCGGACGAGGACTTCCTTTATGCAATATATGAATTGAGCAAAATTCGTGGCGCCTCCTGGGAAGAAGAGCAGAAACAGTAAGCCTGATCATCGTTGCCACATCTGTATACTTTCCTAACATATATTAGCGTCCTCATCGAGCAGCCGTCTGAGATCCCAGAGCCAGAAGACTTGCCTGGTGAACGAGACTTATATTTCGAAGTCCTGGAGCTTCAGCCGATACGTTTGTCCCTATCCTTCGAGCGCACAGATAGCCAGAGTGGTGAGAAGTAGGTGGCACTATGATTTCTGTCTACAGCTGATTAACAATATTTTACAGATTGGAACTCCGGAACCCCCTGGCAGTCATAGTCAATGCTTTGACGATGGCAGTCGGGAATGTGAAGGACGCACCGCTACGAATGAACGCCCTTGCCATCAAGGATATGCGATTGACTGCAGTTGACCTCCAAACTCGAATCATGTACCATTACCGCCAGGACGTCCTTCGGCAGCTGTACCGTATCCTTGGCTCTGCAGACTTCATCGGGAATCCAGTCGGGTTGTTCACTAACGTTAGTTCTGGTGTCGCAGACATCTTCTATGAGCCATTCACTGGCGCTGTCATGCGTGGCAACCAAGACCTCGGTGTTGGAATCGCGAAAGTGTGTTTCGTCTCCGATAGATATTTTACTTCACTGACGTAAGACGACATCAGGGAGCTGCAAGTTTCGTTAAAAAAACAGTCTTTGGCCTTTCCGACAGCGT
>Ga0193693_1000070_pt1 | contig 13756 bp, 14 predicted proteins | sample L3a2metaG_FD_144916 | JGI IMG/M metagenome (GOLD analysis project Ga0193693, IMG submission 144916) | Soil microbial communities from a riparian zone of the East river system, Colorado, United States - L3a2 | ecosystem: Environmental > Terrestrial > Soil > Riparian zone | place: USA: East River...
TCTTTTTTTGAATTATCTGCTTATCAGCCTGTGTTTTTGCAAGCTCCAAAGCTTTTTGAAAATGATCTTTTGCTTTTTTATTATCAATCTCAGCGTAAAGTTCACCTAGAAGAGTGAAATAAAAATGATTATTCAATAAATTCAACTTTTCGGCTTCGGCAATAGCTTCTTGTTTGCTGTTTGCTTTTGAAAGTGCAAAAGTTCTGTTGAGTGCAGCGATCGGTGAGTATTCGATCTGCAATAGTTTATTGTAGAGCTGTAAAATATTTTCCCATTTTTCCTTTGTGTCAGTTTTGATAGTATGCCAATAGGCAATGCTTGCTTCAATATGATACTTTGAGATCTCGTTTCCTTTTGAAGCTTCGTGAAGAAAATAGACCCCTTTTATGATCAACTCCTGGTCCCAAAGTGATTCATCCTGGTCATGGTATAAAATGATCTCCCCTTTTTCATTTTTTCTTGCCGCAAACCTCGAAGAATGAAAACACATTAAAGAATACAAAGCATTTACTTTTGGGAGATTGGTTTGCTCATTTTCGATCAACATAAAAGTTAAGCGCATGGCTTCATTGCAAAGATCCTCACGTAATATCGTATCATCACTTTCAGAATAATATCCTTCACTAAATAATAAGTACAAGGTTGTAAGAACGGTTTCCAAACGATCATTAATTTCAGTTTTGCCAGGAAACTCAATCGTTATTTTCTCAGTCCTCAATTTTTCTTTTGCCCTGAATAATCTTTTATTGATCGTTTCACTATTTGTTAAGAAGGCAGTGGCGATCTCATTGATGCCAAAACCGCAAAGAATACGAAGCGCCAAACCAATTTGTGCTTCAATTGAGATAGATGGGTGACAAATGGCAAAGAGCATTTGTAATTGGCTGTCTGTAATATTTTCATCAGATAAATTAATTTCTAACTCTTCTGTTTGAGGGGAAATGTTTTTGATATCGCCGGCAATTTTTTCTGAAAAAATATTGCTGCGATGAAAATAATTTTTTGCCTTATTCTTTGCCACAGTATACAGCCAGGCGGTTGGATTAGCCGGCAATCCTTTATATGTCCATGTTTCTACTGCTTGTAAAAAAGTATCGCCGGCTATGTCTTCTGCTGTTTCAATATGTTCAATTCCAAAATGCTTGCAGAGTACGGCAGTTATTTTTCTGAATTCGCTTCTGAATAAATGTGGTATTAGCTCTTGTTGTTGCATGATGCTGATAAAAGTGAAAAGTGAAACGTGAACTGTAGGCAAACTCACGTCTCACCTTCCACGATTCCTAATGGACTCCATCTCCCTTTGCAATCTTTCTTATTTCCATACTATTGCCTTCTCCTTGCAATACCGGGCAACCTTTTGCAAATTCAACTGCTTCCTCAAATGAATCGGCTTTTACCACCATCAATCCCCCAATTGTTTCTTTGATATCACCGAAGGGGCCATTGGTAATAACCGGCTTTGAATTTTTTGTTGTTATAACTTTTGCGCCTTCAAAAGGCAAACCGGTCCCGCTTACAAATTTGTTCTGCGCTGCTATGCCACCGATCCAGTCCATGGTTTGTTTCATCCAGGCCTGCATTTGTTCAGGGGAAGCGATCTTTGAACCATCTTCATGTCTCATAATTAATGCGTACTCTTCCATTTTTTTAAATTTTAAAGTTATTAATTGATGTATACATTAATAACAAACGAGTTTTTCGGAATTGGACAACCCAAAGTTATTTTTCAGAAATTATTCTTTTTGATATTTCCATCAGCAAATAAACTACCAAACCAATAGCTATTGAAATGGCTATGTCTCTTAGCTCATTGACCTTTGAGCTGCTCAATAGCCACAGGGTAATGATTACGCCAAGAATTGCAATCGCCTTCCCGTATTTTATTTTAAAAAATTTGGAATGTTCGGGTCTCTTTTTGCGAAGCACAATTAATGTTATACAAACAATGCCATAGATCATCACTCTTGTAATGGCGCTGATAGAGGCGGCAGATAAAAATGAATAGTTAAGCGAGATGATTATTGTGATCGCCATAAAAAGCAAAAGCGACCATGTTGGTGTTTTATATTTTGGATGAATGAATGAAAAGACTGCAGGAAATTGTTTTTCCTCACTGAATGCAAAAGGTAATCTTGAGCCAACCAGCATGATTGCATTTAATGTTCCTGATACGGAAAACATTGCTCCCAATGCAATAATGGCTGCTCCCGTTTTTCCCATAAATAAACCAGCTGCTTCTGCCAATGGCTTATTTGAAGATGCAAGTGACGGTAGTGTGCCAATACTTACAATTTGAACCAGCATATAAATACTTGCAATGATCAATGCAGCAAGCAACAAAGCAAAAGGAAGATTTTTTTCCGGGTTCTTTACTTCTCCTGAATTGACTAGTACTGCTTCAAATCCACCGAATGCAAAAACCAATAACAACACAGTGGATGAAAAGGAGGAGAAGTCCGGAACATATTTGACTTCATAATTTTCTGATTTAATAAAGAAAAAACCGACTACGATAAATAATAGTAGTGGCAGCAATTTGGCAAAGGTCAAAAAATTATTTACCCGTGTACTGTTTTTTACACCGACATGATTTACATATGCCAAAAAAAGAGTGAGTAAAATTATCGTAATGATCCTTGAAGTTGCTAATGTGAACCAATCAGAAAATACGGAGAGGTAGGTGACCAGTAAGTTGATAAGCGCCGCATAAGTAATAACTCTTGTTACCAATAATAACCAGCCAGTAAGAAATGCCGGTAAAGGACCAAATGAAGAAAGTGCATAGAGATAAGGACCGCCGGTTTTATCAAACCGACTGCTTACTTCTGCAAAACATAAAATAATAACAAAGACTGCAACAGCACAAACGAGAAAGGCTGCTATGCTGTAAACTCCAACTTCTTTAAAAGTTTTTGAGGGTAAACCAAATATACCGGAACCGATAACACCATTGATGACTAGCAAGACCATTGCCCATCTACTTATACTTCGGTTTAGCATTGGGAAAAGATAGGGAAAATAGTTTGTGCTTTAAGAGAGGTAATTAGGCTGGATTTAAATTCTCTTTATATCCGCTCCAAGCATTTTCAATCGTTCATCAATATTCTGATAACCTCTGTCTATCTGTTCAATGTTTTGAATAATGCTGGTTCCTTCTGCACTGAGTGCTGCGATCAATAATGCAACACCAGCACGGATATCAGGACTGCTCATTTTAATGCCACGAAGTATTTGTTTCCGCTCCAGGCCGATGACAACGGCACGATGCGGATCGCAAAGAATAATTTGAGCACCCATGTCAATCAGCTTGTCAACAAAGAATAAACGGCTTTCAAACATTTTCTGGTGGATCAATACACTTCCTTTGGCTTGTATCGCTGTAACTAAAACAATACTTAAAAGATCCGGAGTAAAGCCTGGCCATGGGTGATCATAAATTGTAAGCACACCGCCATCGAAATAGCGATGTACTTCATAAACTTCCTGTTCAGGAATATGAATATCATCGCCATTAAAATTCATTTGTATTCCGAGTTGTTGAAATTTTTCCGGAATGATACCAAGGTGTTGAAGGCCGGCATTTTTAATTATAATATCACTTTGGGTCATTGCTGCAAGACCGATAAATGATCCCACTTCGATCATATCCGGCAACATAGTATGCGATGTGCCACCGAGATAACGGACACCTTCAACAATAAGCATATTACTTCCAATACCGCTGATCTTTGCACCCATGCTGTTTAACATTTTACACAATTGCTGAACGTATGGCTCGCAAGCGGCATTATATATTGTTGTGATCCCATTTGCCATCACGGCAGCCATAAGAATATTTGCTGTTCCAGTTACTGATGGTTCGTCGAGTAATAAATTAGTGCCTTTCAAATTCGGAGCTTCGAGATGAAAGAATCCATCTTCTTCATGATAAATAAAATTAGCGCCCAGTTTTTCAAAACCGATAATATGTGTATCGAGTCTTCTTCTTCCTATTTTATCACCGCCAGGTTTTGGAATAAATGCTTTTCTGAATCGGGATAACATTGGTCCGGCAAACATCACTGATCCGCGAAGCCGACCACTTTTTTTTCTGAAAGTTTCACTGTGTAAGAAATCAATATTTACATCGTTTGCCTGGAAAATGCATATATCCCTTTGAGGTCTTTCAATTTTCACATTCATATCTCCCAATAGCTCGATCAAAAGATTTACATCGAGTATATCCGGAATATTATTAATAGTAACTTTTTCAGGAGTAAGCAGAACAGCGCTAATAACTTGCAGCGCTTCATTTTTTGCACCTTGTGGAATGATCTCGCCTTTCAGTTTTTTACCACCTTGAACTTCGAATGAATTCATTTGAAAGCTGGTTGAATGTTATAAAGGTATATAAGGTATAATAAGTCTTAAGATAGACTGAAAATAAAAAAGCTGGCCACAATTGGTCAACTTTTTACTTTATAAACTTATATACTTTTTAAATTGATCAGTATCTTTTCTTTTTATAACCACCACCGCCTCCGCCACGATTATCACGACTATCGTGTCTTCTGCCTCCGCCATTACTGCCTCCACCACGTTGTTGAAACTTTCCTCCTCTCGGTTTCCCATAACCACCCCTATCCCGGTCACGCATATCCTGCTGCGGACGATATGCTTTTACAAATGGAGTATTAGTAAAGGTGAGTTGACCATCGGTAATGCCGGTCAATTCACTTTGAATGGCATCGTCATGCACAATTTCTTTATGCCAGTTGTTGTAGGCAAGCTTCATATAATAGGCAACGGCATTTGCAAAACCGAGCCGCTTATCAGGATTATCCTCTTTCAACGCCTTATTGATAACTACTTCAAGATTTTTACCCAAATGTGAGAATTTGGGATAACGTTTTGGATAATGAAGCGGTTTGGGTTTGGCTTTTAATGTTTCCTTTGTTGGAATGGGGTAGGGCGATTTTACTTCAAGTTTAAAATCAGAGATCAGGAAAAGGTGATCCCAGAGTTTATGCCTGAAATCTTCCACGTTTTTCAAGTGGGGGTTTAAGAAACCCATCAATTCAATAACAGCCTGGGAGTTAGCCTGGCGCCTATCAGGGTCCTCGATGCTTAATAAATGTTCGATCATCTTTTGAATATGGCGACCATATTCACGCATTACCAACTGGTTTCTTATAGTATTATATTCCATGAAATGTGATTAGAGAAGTAACAAATGTAAATAAAGAGTTCGAGATGTTTAAAACTTTGAAGTTTAAAGGAAAGGAAAAAAGAAGGGGCCCCGAACCAAGGCCCCTTTTACAAGCCACCATCCTCTTCCACCTAAGAGGTCGTTTAATGATCAGAAGTTGATTGACGACTGGACAGTAGACTCGTTACATTCATACCACTGCTTTCCATTTTCGCTTTTGTAACGGCGGTTTCATCATAGGTCAGCACCGGCGTCTCAACCTGATCTGCTGTAATAATGTATATAAATAAGAGCTTTTTTAATAAATTTTCGCTGCATAAGCAACAAATATGATACCAATAATGATTTATGATTTTAATTTATCCCAACAATTTTTTTGAATTCAGAAGTAATTATCGTGGAGAAAATCATATACAGTGTTTTGGTGATCATTTCTGTTTCCTATTGACAAATGTATAACCCGTTATTATCAATTACAATTGTAAATATGCCTGCCATTTTCTCTTTTTAAAATTGATTAAAGGTGAAAACTTTCACTAATAAATACGTCAATCGAATGTAAAAAAGGGGGGCATGGCAATGTTGTTTTACTAGGTTTTTCCAAGCACAAGTCACTTCAGTTACCTTTGTTTCTTATGAATATTGCCGTGTGTTCGCCGGTTTTGAATAGTTTTGTTGTTGAAACATCCTTTTTATTGGCTGAACAGCATTCTGAACATAGATTTATTATAATAGCTGATCAGAAACCAGCAGAACAATCTTCTTTTCACTCAAATATTGAAATCTTTTTTGTAAAACCTCTCTCTAAAAATGCATTATTAAAAAAGATATGGTGGGATATAAAATTACCGGCGATATTAAAAAAAGTAAAGGCTGATCTGTTTATTTCATATCATAATGCTTGCTCGTTGACTGCCGATATCCCTCAAATTATAATGATTCAAAATTTAGAAAGAATAAGGAAAGTCCATGTTAAAAAAGCCCAATTATTGGTAGTGCCAAATAAGTTGATAAAGAAGAGGTTAATTGAAAAATTTGAAACAGGAGAAAAAAAAATAGCAGTCATATATCCGGCAGCAAATAAAATGTGTGACCCAATTAATGAACTGGAAAAAGAAGCTATAAAAAATAAATACAGTGAAGGCAAGGAATTTTTTTTATTCAACAGTATTTTTCCAGTTCAGAAAGACTTTATAGATCTTCTAAAATCCTTTTCTCATTTTAAAAAAAGGCAGCAAAGCAGTTTTAAATTATTAGTAATTGCTTCATCAAATTCATTCTTTGAAAAAAGCCTTGAAGGTTATAAATACAAGAACGATATTAAGGTTATTGATATAAAAGATAAACCCGAAGAAGCATTGATCATTGCTTCAGCGTATGCAATAGTTCTTCCCTTTAATGCAAATGAAGACATGATAGCAGCATTAAATGCTACTCGATCGGGTGTCCCGGTGATTGCAGTAAAAAGTTCTATAATAAATGAAGCATTTGGAGAGGCGGCCTTATACTCCGAATCTGAAACAACAAAAGATATTGGGGAAAAAATGATGCAGGTCTACACAGATGAAGACTATCGCACCAGGTTAATTGAAAAAGGGAAACAGGTTGCAGGAGAATATACAAATGAAAAAGCCGCCGAACTGCTATGGCAATCTATTATAAAGGCTTTAGATTGAATTGAGTTATTTTTGCCGCCAATTTATAATTGTATAAAATGAAGACTTCAACTATTACAGTAGATGTTCAATTGAACGATGATAAGGTGCCCGAAGCAATTTTATGGAAAGCCTCAGACTCAACAATAGAAAATGCACAAAAAGCAAAAGCAATGATGCTATCTTTTTGGGATGGTGCAGAAAAGACTGCATTACGTATTGACCTTTGGACAAAAGAAATGATGATAGATGAAATGACGGATTTCTTTTATCAAACATTAATGACGATGGCCGATACTTATAATCGTGCAACTCAACATGAAGAGTTAGTTGAAGAGATGAAAAAATTCGCACATGAATTTTATCATAAGTCAAGAGAAAAACAAATGAAGGAAAATAAAGCTTAAAATTGTTTTATGTTTGAAGTTGAATAAACATCAAAAATTAGGCATAACCTAACCTCGGGCCTTAAAATTTCAAACCTCAAACCAAAAAGCATGAGTCTCGAACAAAAAATAATGGGCGATCTTAAAACTGCAATGCTTGCAAAAGATGAAAAAGCATTGCGCAGCCTTAGGGCTATTAAAGCCGCCATTTTATTAGCAAAAACTTCTGAAGGTGCCGGTGGTGAATTAAAAGAAGATGATGAAATAAAACTTCTTCAAAAATTGGTGAAGCAACGGAAAGATTCACTTGAAATATTTCAGCAACAAAACCGCACTGATCTTGCACAGAAAGAACAGGAAGAGATTGAAATCATCGAAAAATTTTTACCAAAACAGCTTTCTGCTGATGAATTAAAGTCTGAAGTGGCGGCTATCATTATTGAGGTTGGCGCTTCTTCTCCGGCAGATATGGGAAAAGTAATGGGAGCCGCAACAAAAAAACTGGCAGGAAAAGCAGATGGTAAAACTATATCAGCATTGGTTAAAGAACTTTTGTCTGGCAAATAACTATAATGATCCTTGATATAATTGTTGCTGTGATCTTAATTCTGGCTGTTATCAAAGGATATCGGCAAGGATTGATCGTTGCACTTTTTTCTTTGGTGGCATTTGCTATCGGTCTTGCTGCAGCTATAAAGCTTTCCGTTGTTGCTGCAGATTATATCGGCAAGGCGGTAAAAATTTCAGATAAATGGTTGCCAATAGTTTCTTTTGCTGTTGTTTTCTTAATCGTGGTGTTGTTAGTAAGATTGGGCGCAAAATTTATTCAAAAAACAGTTGAGCTTGCAATGCTTGGTTGGGCAAACAAGGTTGGCGGGATTTTACTATATGCCGTTTTGTACATTTTAATTTTCAGTGTGCTGCTTTTCTATGCGGATCAAATGAATTTTATAAAACCAGAAACAAAAAGAGAATCTGTTACTTATTCCTATATTCAGCCTTGGGGGCCGAAATTAATGGACGGACTGGGAAAAATTATTCCAGTTTTTAAAGGGATGTTCCAGGACCTTGAAGATTTTTTTGATAACGTTTCCAAAGAAGTGCCACCGGCCAATTAATTTTTGAATCGTGGCATTCAATTAACCCTGAACTTTGCAGTAAATCATCTATTTTAGCAAAAATTAATTGCTGGGAATACTATGCCCTACGAGGTAAAAAATAAGGATAAGTTTAAGTTTTTGGAAGAAGGTGAGGGAGAGCCCCTTGTGCTTTTACATGGTCTTTTTGGAGCTCTTAGTAACTTCGAAACTCTTATTGAGTATTTTCGTCAACACAATAAAGTTATTGTTCCTATTCTTCCATTATTTGAATTAGATATTCTTCATTCAACTGTTGGTGGTATCGCTAAGTTTGTGCATCGATTTTTAGAATCGAGAGATTTGAAAAATGTGCATCTTCTTGGCAACTCTCTCGGAGGTCATGTCGCCCTGATCCATGTGTTAAAACATCCTGAAAGGATCAAATCATTGATATTAACTGGCAGTTCGGGGTTATTTGAAAATGGAATGGGTGATAGTTACCCTAAGAGGGGCGACTATGAGTATATAAAAAACAAAACTGAGCTAACTTTTTATGATCCTAAAACCGCCACAAAGGAATTAGTGGATGAAGTATATGGAATCATAAATAACCGGATAAAAGCTATCAAAATAATTTCCCTTGCAAAAAGCGCTATTAGAAATAATCTTGGGGAAGAACTCAATCAAATCAAACAACCTACGTTATTAATATGGGGGAATAATGACAACATTACTCCGCCTTTTGTAGCCCGTGAGTTCAATAAGTTGATACCCAATAGTGAATTGCAATTTATAGATAAATGCGGGCATGCCCCAATGATGGAGGTGCCTGATGAATTCAATATCATCTTGCATAAATTTTTAAAAAAACTCAACGAGCCTGCAACAGTAGCATAGGAGTTGCTGTCTCTAAATGAAAAGCCGCTATTCATGTTAACCCGTGAACTCATATCTCCATCTTTACCTGTTCTTCATTTGCATGATAAAGTTTTTAATTCGTTGCAGATGATGAATGATTGTCATGTTTCACACCTGGCAGTAGATGATGAAGGAAAATATGTAGGGTTAGTAAACGAAGAAAGCTTAATGCAGGCGACGGATGACACAGTTGAGATCAGGGAAATGAAGGAAGGCTTTCACGGTTTTTTTGTAAATGAAAATGACCACTTTTTAAAAGCATTACAACTTGCAGTAGAAAACAGGCTTAGTGTTATACCTGTGATCGATGAGAATAAAAATTTGCTTGGTGTAGTAAGTTATCGTGAATTGTTGAAACAAGCTTCTGAATTTATGAATGTAAAAGAACCTGGCGGGTTAATTGTATTAGAATTGGAGACGAATAGTTATTCTTTTAGTGAAATTAGCCGACTTGTGGAAACAAATGATGCGCAGATCACACAATTGAATACTTATACTAATCCGCAAACCGGGTTAATGCAGGTTACGATAAAGATTAATAAAACGGAAATATCAGATATTGTCGCTACATTTCAACGCTATGAGTATAATGTAAAATATTATTTTGGCGAAGAATTGTATGAGAATGAGTTGCGGAGTAATTATGATAACCTGATGAACTATCTCAAACTCTGATGATTTTTTTCTCTTCTTTTTTAAGCCTCAAAATCTCTTATCTTAGAAATTGGTTTTATACAACAGAGTTATGCAGCGGATGGCGAAATTTTCAGTAATCATTTTTATCACAGTTATGTCTGCGGGTCTTGTCAATGCACAACCCGGTATACCCAAACTATCCATTGCAGATTCCATCAAGCATTATTCTGAACAACCAAACTCAACAAATCTTTTTACAATCCGGGAAATTGCTATCTCCGGAAATAACAAAACAAAAGAATCCGTTATTCTTCGTGAACTTCCTTTTCAGTCAGGCGAAATTTATAATCTCTCAGATCTTGTAAAAGAATTTGAAATAGCAAGAAAGCAATTATTAAACACTTCGTTGTTTCATGAAGTGGTGGTTGCCTTAAAGGGTTTTGAAGGTAATAATATAGATATACTTGTTGCAGTTAAAGAAAGATGGTATTTATTTCCTGTTCCTTATATAAAGTTCGTTGACAGAAATATTAACCAATGGATCGTGGAGCAAAATGCAAAGCTCAACCGGATCAATTATGGATTAAAAGTATTATACAATAATGTCAGCGGCAGAAATGATAAATTAAATCTATACCTGATCAATGGGTATACCAAGCAAATTTCACTTAGCTACGATAGGCCATACATAGATAAGAAAATGAAATGGGGGATAAATACAGGATTTGCGATTGGCAGAAACAAGGAAGTAAATTACAATACGATCTACGATAAGCAAGTATTTTTTAAAGACACAAATAACTTTGTTCGTACATTTTTTAGAGCATTTGGTGAGGCAACTTATCGCCCGGCAATAAAAACAAGACATCGCTTTGGTATTTCTTACACTGTAGAAACAATAACGGATACTATCGTATCACTTAATCCCTCATATTTTACCAATGAGAGAAATAGGATCTCTTTTCCTGAATTTTATTACCTCATGAATTATACGGATGTTGATTATAATCCTTACCCACTAAAAGGATATATAGTTGAACTGTATCTTGCAAAAAGAGGACTTAATAATGTAATAAATATGTGGTTGTTGAGCGCAAAAGCAAGCGGCAGTTGGGAGATAGCAAAAAAAACATACTTCGGTGCGAAATTAGCCGGCGCTATAAAAGTTCCTTTTAACCAGCCTTATTTTAATCAACGGCTGCTTGGATATGGCGATTTTTTTATGCAGGGATATGAATATTATGTGATAGATGGAGTAGCCGGTGGATACGCAAAAGCAAGTTTAACGAGGGAGTTTCTGAATTTAGGATTTCGTGTAAAAAGAAAGAAAGATGTAATACCATATCAGATCCCATTCCGGGCTTATGCAAAAACATTTGTAAATGCCGGCTATGCATATCACCCCACTCCGGAAACGAACACACTTAATAATCGCATGCTGTATTCGTGGGGTGTTGGCATCGATATTATCACCCACTATGATTTTACTTTAAAGTTTGAGTGGAGTTTTAATGTGTTAGGGGAAAACGGTTTATATTTACACAGAAAGACTATTTTCTGATTCTCCCACATTATGAAGATTGCTATTTACAGCAGGTTACTTGAAGAAGATAAGAGAAGCGATGTTCAGTTCTTTTTTGATGAATTAACTCGTCAAAAAATTGCAGCCGCAATTTTTTTGCCTTTTTATGAAGAAATAAAAGATCGGATCAATCTTCCGGCTGACACATCAACTTTTTATTTATCCGATGATCTTACGAACGATATAGAATTTGTGATCAGTCTTGGTGGTGATGGCACTTTACTGGATACAGTTGGATTAGTTAGAGATAAAGGAATTCCCATTATGGGTATCAATTTTGGAAGACTTGGATTCCTGGCAAGTATCGGACGTGAACAGTTAGCAGAAGCTGTGAAAGCATTAAAGAAGCAAACGTATGTGATCGATAAAAGAATAATGATCCATCTTGATGCAAGTATCTCTATGTTTGGCAATGTGCCTTTTGCACTGAATGAGTTTTCAATTCATAAAAGAGACACGGCGCCAATGATAAAGATCCATACTTATCTCAATGGAGAATTCTTAAATACTTATTGGGCTGACGGATTGATTGTTGCCACTCCAACTGGTTCTACCGGTTATTCATTAAGCTGCAATGGGCCTATTATGTTTCCGGAGTCCGGTAGCTTTTTAATAACCCCAGTGGCGCCGCATAACTTAAATGTAAGATCGATCGTTGTGCCTGATGATAATATCATTTCTTTTGAAATTGAAAGCAGGACAGACCAGATAATTTGTGCACTCGACAGTCGCCGGGAAATAGTAAGCAAAAATGTACAGCTGGCAGTTAAGAAAGAAGTGTTTTTACTTAACCTGCTTCGACTTACTGAAAATAATTTCCTTCAAACATTGCATAATAAACTGACCTGGGGTCTTGATAAAAGAAATTAGAACTACGATTAAAAGATTTTTTCGCGATTATGAGGAAACCGGAAGAGGTGTTTTTAGCAGACGCCCCTCTAACCAAAATTATACGAATACAATAATCTGTGAAATCGTTATTAATCCGGGCAATCAGCGATAGTTTTTTTCGTTTTAAGAGACTGAATTCTTATTTTGCAAGATGTTTCGGACACTATTACTTCTGACGGTTACAAGTTTATCTTCACTTTTTGTTTCTGCCCAGCGTGAAGCTGTAGTACAGGAAGGTGAGTTTGGTGTTGGTATTGGAGCAGGTCATTACTTCGGAGACTTAAATACCAGGGCTCATGTAAACAGACCTAAGATCGCTGCAACTGCTTTCTTCCGTAAAAATTTTGGGAATTATATTGCTTTACGAGTAGGTGCAAGTTTTGCGCAATTAGGTTATTCTGATATTTATAATACACATAATGATTACATGAAGGCCCGCAACCTCAGCTTTAATTCCAATGTTTGGGAGTTGGCGCTGCAGGGTGATTTTAATTTTTTTCGTTTTATGCCCGGGGAGCCTGGATATAACTTCACACCTTATATAACTTTTGGCATTGGGGTTTTTAATTATGATCCATTTGCTATGCTTGCTGGTCAAAAATATTTTCTTCGTCCGCTCAATACAGAAGGACAGGGCAATGCTTTATATCCGGATCGCAAGCCTTATGGTTCTATGGCATTCTGTATTCCGTTTGGCGCAGGGTTTAAGTATTGCATCAATGAAAACATAAATGTTGGTTTTGAACTTGTACATCGTGTAACAGGCACTGATTATCTCGATGATGTAAGCACCACTTATGTTGATCCATCGGTATTTCCTCCACTGCCAGATGGCAGTCCTTCGCCGGCTTATTTGCTGCATGATCGTTCTTATGAAGTCGGCGAACCAATTGGGATAGTTGGAAGGCAACGCGGCGTCAGCACTCAGAAAGATCAGTTTATTACTGGAATTTTTTATATCTCATTCAATCTTCAGAGTTATAAATGCCCATCAGCTAATTAAAGCATTAAAAATATTTTTTGGGAGAACTACCTACGGGTAGTTTTTTATTTTCTTACCTTAATTGCGTTTAAGGGCTGGTATGGCATAATAAATGCCGTTATTTTTTACAATTAAACTAATAACCATGACACTAATAGGATTTTTAGTTCTGCTTGCAATAGCTGCCATTTGCGGTGCAATAGGACAATCATTGGCGGGCTATGATCTTGGTGGCTGCCTTGTATCAATAATAGTTGGTTTTATCGGAGCTTATCTTGGCATGTGGATCGCCAGGAAAATGGGGTTCCCTGAGTTTTTTACAATCAATATTGAAGGCAAACCTTTTCCAATTATATGGGCAATAATTGGCTCTGCCATATTCACCCTTATTATGGCATTGATACGAAAGGCATTTATTGGTGGAAAGAGGTATTGATTT
>Ga0193693_1000071_pt1 | contig 13701 bp, 17 predicted proteins | sample L3a2metaG_FD_144916 | JGI IMG/M metagenome (GOLD analysis project Ga0193693, IMG submission 144916) | Soil microbial communities from a riparian zone of the East river system, Colorado, United States - L3a2 | ecosystem: Environmental > Terrestrial > Soil > Riparian zone | place: USA: East River...
CCATAATATTCTCCGTCACCTGGTGGACGGAGAGAGCGTACCGATACTGCCGGCCTAGATGTATACCCACCGAGTGACTCGAAGCTGATTCCAGCGAGGGTCACTGCTTGTTGGACTGAAGGTCGACATGCCAGTGGGTGTGAGGTGGTTAGCGTGGCTGCGCTTGCAGACCACCGTGACTCCCGGGCCACAGTTCCTTGCTTCCCATCACACCATGCCACCCACTTACTTGCTCCTTCACCCATTGAAGACACTCCCTCATTCCCCAGTCCGAGTTTATATTGCATTTTGACACTCGCTCGTAGTTTTAGCCTCATCTAGTGAACATTCATAGCGTCACATGTCATGCACGACACAGGACCGCATGTACTCATGTCGTCCCTCCCTCCTCTCCCTCTCCCCTTGGGCTCTAGATACCGGCAAACTATGTCTTTAATCGAGCTCCCACTCGGTGACTCACATTTCTCGCCTTTTTGCGTGCTTTCTTCCTCTCTTCGCTCTTCAATTCGAAGGCCCCAGACGCCAAACCGAGCCGCCGAGCAGTCTTTCTTCCCTTTAAGTTCTTTCTATCTCTCTTCTCCCGGGCTCACTCGCGCGGCATAACTTATGCGCTATCATTGGCAAGCCTGAAGTTGTTCCGAGAGTTTTACGACCCGCGGCCCGCGGGCCTAGAATAGCTATCGCAGTGCCAAACGCGGTCGTGACCGTAGCTTCGCTCTTCCTCCGTGCGTACCTGTTATCATAGCATTTTAGGGTTAGGATTGGTCGAGTCACAATCACATCCCACTCCAATACCATCAACTGCATATATCTCGCTCGTCCCACCGCTATCCGAGTCCCTGCTAAGATATCATGTCCCTTGAAAGCCGCTTCCAAATATCTGTGCCGAATGACGCTCTTGCCCTCCTGCAGCGCAAACTTGCTGACGTGCGCTTCCCGGACGAACTAAACGATGCAGGCTGGGACTATGGCGCCCCCCTCTCCGATGTGAAACGTCTGGTCAACACATGGAAAGACGGCTACGACTGGCGCGCACATGAACGCGAACTCAATCAACTCCCAATGTTCACCCGGGACATCGAAGTTGAAGGGTTTGGGATCCTGAATATTCATTACATACACCAGAGGAGTAAATTGGAAAGTGCGATCCCGGTCCTTTTTGTCCATGGATGTACGTAGAATAATCATCCTGTCTCCGAGTCTTTCACTTTGTCAATAGGGCCCGGCAGCTTCATCGAGGTGACAAAAATGTTGCCGCTCTTGACTGCAACTGAGGCTGGCCATCCATCTTTTCATGTCGTGGCACCTAGTCTTCCCGGGTACGCATGGTCACAGGCACCCTCAAAGCGTGGCTTTCGATCGACGCACTACGCGGAGGTAAGCACAGTACCCGACAGACCCGGTACCTTACCGTACTTATCAATCGAAAGCTCTTGAACAAGCTAATGTTATCTCTCGGATATTCTGAGTATGTAACGCAGGGTGGTGATTGGGGCCGTCTTGTACGTTTTCCCCGCTCTTCCTCCGTTGTTAATGCGACCGAATAGCTCAATTACCTTTCTAGTTGACGCGGGTCCTGGCACTCCGGTACGGTCCTCAGCACGTCAAGGCTTCGCATACCAACTTTCCTCGGTAAGGCCGTTCCGTCTGCCCCACGACCTCGCAATCTCGTGCCATTTTTGCCCATCACCAATCACCCATCGACAGTGCCGCCCCAATCTTGTTCAGGAGAAATCCGATACAATATGTCAAACACCTCATCACGCCATATACACCGCGCGAACGGGAAAGTTTAGCGCTCCACAACGCATTTCAGACACAAGGCTATGGTTACTACGCGGTGCAATCGACTCGTCCACAGACTCTGGGTTATAGTCTCGCAGACTCACCCGTTGGGATGCTGGCTTGGATATATGAGAAGCTTGTTCAGTGGACAGACTCCTACCCGTGGACAGACGAGGAAGGTGTGTACCCGTACCCAGTACTGAGCGTCGCCCAATCTAGTCATTTCGTTCTGACGCTGATTAGTATTGACCTGGATATCAATCTACTGGTTTTCGCGTGCGGGACCAGCAGCATCGGTTAGGATCTACTACGAGGTAGTAAGATCAAGCGACTTCTCGGATTGGCGCCTCCCACAAGTAACCGTGCCTGTTGGCATATCTTTCTTCCCGAAGGAATTGGGCCAATCACCTCGAGCGTTGGTCTTTCGCTGTTTGTTGTTTGATACCCAATCTAATATGTTGTGTAGGTTTCTTCGCGCCGAATCAAACGTCGTGTTTGAGTCGGAACGTGATGTCGGCGGACACTTTGCAGCTTATGAACAGCCGGAAGCCCTCGTAGATGTTCTGAGGAGGATGTTCGGGAAAGGAGGACCTGCTGCTGGCGTGGTTGATGGATTCTAGACTCCCCGTCTATGGCCATACGTCTCAAGGGGACAGGAAATCGTCTCCGCAGTTTCCTCTCAGCAGAGTAAAAGGCTCGAATCCATGTTCTACTGCCCCGTGATGGCGGACTTGTCGGAAATGGCGAGTCCCGTCAGATCACTATCATCATAGTGATACGTAGTACAAGATTGTGGCTCAGATTTCCCTGTCAACGAATGGCCGTCAGAAGCTTAACTCTGAATTAATGTGTTAACAAGCACACATAAATATCAAGTAACCGGATGATATGTTCTTGGAAATTGCCCACTGCCAAATCAGATGACATACGGTACCCAGGTAGTCCCACAAGCAATGCCGGCCTTCAGTAAGGTGAGCAATTGATTGCGTCGCAATACGCGCCTTGTCCCCACACCTTTCACTGTAGGCGCACAGTGACAGATAAAAGTGGCACAGCAGTGCGGTATCTTTGAATTGTTGTCATAATATACTGAACAATCACGACGACGAAGCACTCCCGAGCTAGGGGACTGAAGATTCCTGCATGAACGTGCATGAGCGGGTGAACGGGATGAAATATGTGTAATACAAAGCCATCAGGAAAGACATCGATACAGCAGGTTAGGATAGGCCACATGGCTCTGTGTCCGCATAAAACCGTGGTTGCCAATATACCCGTGGATACAGACAGCCTCGGCGTCTAGGTAAGATCTGTGACCATACATCACGATGATGTGTGACGACAGGCAGCGGTGAGCTCGGAAGAACCGACGGACTCTGCTCTGGCGCTTGTTCTGTAATCATGATGCTGCGGGGGCGCTTTATCCAATCAATGAAAAGCCATGCGTGGTCGGGGTCGCGGTTCTCCTGACGACAAAAGCGTGGTAGAGCTGTCTTGGGAGAGCGGGAAACCAAGCTGCGGAAAAGTGGAACGAGGGCAACACTCAAAGGGAGATATCGTACAGTACAACGAACGGAAAGTCAACGTTTGCACGAGGAACGGTAATGCTCTTGCGTGTCAATGGAACTTTGAAGTCTGAAGTCTGAAGCCTGAAGGGGATAAGATGAAGCGCGTGTTCAAAGTGTACAAAGTCGCCCATCAAGAGAGAAAAAAATTCACACCGCAGATACTGGTACGATACTGAATTTGTATTGGCACTTCTTTCGACTCACGGTCGTATTGCTGGACCGTTTCCGGAGCATATACTGTATAGGGCGTTGATTTTGAAAGGTATTGCAGTCCTCTTGGAGTCCGGCCGCCACAGATAATGATGTGGTGCGGCACATTGCTTCAAAGCACATCGCCCTGAGGTTTTTAATGCTTGAAAACAATTTGTAGCCATCATATGAGGGAGATCGCTGGATGTGAAATGTGAATAACATTACAGCGTTGAACAGTCGAACGGAGAAAAGCAGTTGCAGGCGCCAGTGCAACCATAAATTCGGGTCTCCGCATATAGTTGTACGCGTACGCGTGCGGCGTACCTGAGAGGATCCATCAAAAGACCCCCGCCTAGACCATCTTTTCTTTTGTTTCATCAGCTTCCCCAATCTGACGTTGATGTCAAGAAGGAGTGAGGAAAACTTTGCCGGCGGTAGGTTCCATAGTTAGGGTAATATGCATTATGGCATGGTTATGTGCTCGTGTTCGACGTCTGACACGACTGACACTGATCGTAGCTCCTCGAACTTGAACTGGTGGTGTCACAGTGGCGGTCCAACTCCATGGCAACACCGAAACAGCTAGCGCTCCTGGGTGTTTACTCACTCACTCAAGCTAGACTAGCCCCCACTACACTTCGTGGCCAGGGATTGGCTCTTGTTCAACTGCGAGAGTCAGGGAAGCGTTCTTCTACTATGTGCTGACCCTTGCATGCGCATTGCACCGCCGCCCACTACTACAGCAGCTTGGAGAATTAGTAAAAATGTAAAACACTCCAACCCAACCCCTGACCGACCTTCGGCATCGGCACGAATTTCACTGGAAGATCAATGAGTCAGCTGACCCGAACCGGCTGGGCCCTCCAAGACCGCGCCCGCAAATTGAATGGGCGTTTTGAATAGGTGTTTGAGCATGGGCGGTAATTGGTGTATTGGATATCTGCAGTGCCGCCAGCGTCACTCCAGCGTCGTGGAGAATACTCAATCTCTCTCCACCCGTCGGGCCCCAGTTACTACAGAGCGAATCTACGAATTGCAGTGTGACAATTGCTTGTTCAGCTAGGCGCTGAGCTTGCCCCGTTCCGCAGTTATCAAGCGGAACGCCTGTAGGTCGTTATGCAAACTCGCCAGATCTTAAAAAGCAAATTGCCCCGGGGGGAACTACTTATTCATTCTTTTAGCTGCGCCACCACTTTCGCCCATCATCTCCCTTCCCTCTGTTGCTGCCGCTGCTACTGTTGTTGCTGCTCGGATTCACGATGAATGACCAAGCATCCGCCGCTGGCTTCCCGCCTCAAAGCACCCCTCAGAGTCAAAGCATAAGCAACGTCCTCGGCCCAGGCATCGTCAGTCTCTTCATTCAGGGTTTGGAGACAGGTCTCGTTTTCTCGCAATTCTCTCAGTGGCTCTCTCTCGAACGGAAAGAGGGAATCGCTATCAGCGTGCTCGTTATATTTGTCACCACCGTCGGATTGTCAGCACATTCTCTCTCTCCCCGTCCGAGGTCTGTTTTCTCACGTGACTGACCTGCTGTAATTTACTAGCGTGGAGACTGCAATATGTTTTGTGTCTGCATGGAGAATCTACGTTCAACATTTCGGACAAGTTGTGAGCAAATACTTTATCTCCTTGCGCTATCTCCGGGATCTTTCTTCGCGACTTGACGAGCTATTTTTTTGGGGCTCTAGATAGTATTCGGATGGACCGAATCCGTCCACGCACTGCTTGTACGTAAACCTTTATCGCTCGCTGTGGCCTTGCCTTTTCAAGACGTCATGCTTATCGCTTGCTCAATAGTCTACTCTTATAGCCGCACCTATTCAGGCATACTTTATATATCGCTGTTGTCATGTCAGTCTCTATCAACACCGCGCACGTCCCAAATACTTATTCGTGGCAGATTCTAAAAAATACATATTTATTAGTAGGTCCTTCCGAATAACAATGCGATGCTCACCTCAATTTTGGTTTCCACCTCTCAAGATTCTCCTTGTCGCTACATTAGTTAGCACCGTTGTTGCTGCGGGCTGGGTCACCGCATGGATCTTCCGCATGCACAGCGCAGCACGAGGTCCCTCTCACAAACCTCCTAACCAAACCGTGTACTACCCTTGTAAGAACTCGAGACAAATGGCCAGCCGTAGCAACCGTTGATCATAATGCTTGCTTGTGCAGTTGTAGTATTTCTCACCCTTCCAGCGGGTATGTATGCCGCCACTAGGTATCTTGTATCAAGTCCTTACTAATCCGCAACCGGTAGCCCTAGACATCACTATCACCAGTATTCGTGCGTTGATTTTATTCCTCGTCTACCACCCCGGTTTAATGAATGTCCTTATTACCCCGGGTGATAGTTCTATATTCTCTGATCAAGTTCTTGAAGCGTATCCATGCGGAACATCTCCGTCGTGTATGTTTTCCCCGAGTCACCGTCCGCCCTTTTTGTGTTTTAATCCTAGTCTGACGAAAACTCGATTCGGCAGCGGGTAATGCGCTACATTATTGTGACATGGCAGGCCGTCATTCCGCCCTGTCTCTGTGCTGTCTCTCTTTTAATCTTATATCTTACTTTCACCCATGCGCACCCAGTACGTGGCATCTGCAACAATCATTCGTTCCCCACGATTGACCGACAGCTCTCCTTATGATTACGCATATGCAGGGGAAACCACAGGTATGGTATCCCACAATCCAAGCTATGCTGGGAAAGCTGTATGTTCTATCCTTGTATTTCACGCTGTACGCCCCTGCCTTCTTTGGGAAAACCCTGTCATGGGGTTCTGTATGTCTGATTAACGCTCTTTGGGGCAGGAACAATCGCATGGATCTCACTAGTGAGCCACCCACGACGTTCGTCACGACTATGGACGGCGCGTCGCTCGACAGCATGGGCTCGCCCACGCAGCGATACGTACTCACTCTACCATTCGCGGAACGAAGTGAGCAAAGGTGTTGATTTGGGTGTCTCCAGCCGCACGTGCGCGGTTATTGTACTGTAGTAGTGACTATAAAATATGTCAAATCGACCGTTTTTTACTGCATAGCATGTGGTGGTGGCATTGTCACTTTTTTGTTGTGTACCTGACGACCGTGACCTCGGAGATACTGTAAATTGGTCACCAAACACACACGCTCTCAAATTCCGCACCCGACCGAACATGCATGTGTTTCGAAGGTGTTGTCGCCCGTCGCCCGAAAACGTGAGAGAAAGGATAAGGTTAAATCCGTCAGAGTTGACAGACTGACAGTCCCCCCCCCTTCTTTGAAGCGCTGACGGGTAACATAGCATGGGCTCAGATGGGGATCAAAAGATACCCTGTACCGTGTACAGTATTCAGAAGTACTGTTGATTGACAGACGGCTGCCGGTGACGGAAGGAACGAATGGAGGAAGATTAGGGTCACGAGTCCCGAGCCCCCGGTTTTCGGTCCAAGACTGCGTGATGGCCACACGATGAAAACAAATCGCAGATACTGTAGAGGTAACTTTGTGTGGAGGGCGTTTCATTCACCCCGACAACCCCGTGGCTGCGCTCGTCGAATCGGGAGTTCTGACACAGAATCGCATCAGTGTAAATCTTTTCATTCCTCCCACCAGATTCGGACCAGCAACACAGTTCTAGATCACTGCAGAAGCAGTACAGATTCATGTCATCGACAGCCTGTTCAGAGAACTGACTGATCGAGTCATACATCTATGAGGAAAAGTAACAACGCATCGATAGTGCAGTATGTTAGTCCTGTTCTGCGATGACCACTTTCTTCCGTTCCGCCTTGGGTTTGCTCTCGCCCGCGCGCGTATGTCGCCGCCGCCGGTCCTCCTTGACACGCTCTGCCTCTTCCATCGTCCGTTTGAGCTGCCCAGCCTTGTACACGGGTTTCGGTAGATGCCGACTCCTATATTATCAATCACGTTAGTAAAACCGTATAGGATACGCGGTGGTACCGCCGGGTCAATCAAACGGCTGTGCGCGTACCGTTGCACTTTGCCGATCTCGGCGTCCATCTTCCACCGGTTTTTGAGCGCATTGCGGTACTCGATTGCCGAGCGCTCGCGAGCTGTGACGATGCCGAGTTTCTCTGATGCATTCGCCTTCCATACACGCACGTTGCCGTCGTCGGAGCCGGAGAGCACGAAACGCGCATCTGCGGTGAACGCGGTCTTGCCATATGCGTAGAGTGCGATCCCACCCACCAGAGACAAACTCGGTGCCAGTCGGTGACCAATCGCAAGACGTCACGGCAGAGACATGTGCCTTGTAGATCTGGGTCGGGGTACTGAGCCGCCGGATGTCGAACGTGTAAAGATTGTGATCTTCGGATGCCAGAAGTATGGAGGTAGGGAAAGTAGGAGACCAGGAAAGATCATTGTTTTTCATCTGTGTTACGTCTTAACATTTAAAGGCAACCACGTTCATGGATGCGCATATACCTGCATGACGATACGTCGCTCTGCCTTGCCGGTTCGAATGTCATAAAGGATGAAGGTACGATCGGAGCCAACACTGGCGAGCACAGAAGGTTCTGAGGGATTGAAGCGCACCCCTGTTACGGACTCTGCAGAGGCGGAGAACGTGATATCCATCACTGGGGTGCTCCTAACGGACGATGAGAGAGGAAAAACGTAAAGGCAGGGAACGTACTTTGTCTCATCCCATATCTGAACTATTGTCGAACACGTCGCAAATAATGGATCTGTGGTATGATGATCTATGGAGCTACAAGAACCGCCGTGTTAGTTGCAGCGAAGCGAAGAGAGTGTTGGGGCCGACTGAAATGTTCCTTTCCCCGGAAAAACCGCAAGAGGCCTTGGCTACGAAAGTGTCAGAAAAAGTCGAAGATGGAATGAGGAAACACGAACCTGCGATGGCCCCGCTCCTGAGGAATCTAATGATACCTCTGCGCGCACATCCCACATCTTGATATTTCTGTCCACCCCACAACTCAAAACCCTGTGGTCATCTGCCCAGCAAAGGCCAGATATCTTCCCCTGATGCGCACCCGCAATTTTGGTGAGGTGTGTCCTCCTCCCAGCATTATGAAGAATGATCTCTGAAAGGTGGGTCCTGGTTACTCGACTATGGAAGTCATTGCACGAACTCGAAGGAAAACCCACCTCCATCCCAGCTTGCACTCGCGACATCTGCAATGGTGTTTGGACGACGTGAGAGCACTTCGACTGCGTCGGCATGGCCCTCGAGCGCCGCGATAAACGGCTTGGAGAACATGCGCTCCATTTTTGCTGCGTTCAGCGCACGGATACGTTCGCGCGCTCGGGCAAACGGATGTTGTAACGGATCTAAATTTCTATGCGTCGGCGTTGGATCTCCTGGCCGCGCAGATAGGTGGGCTGAAGGTGCATGTTGCAGAACAGAAATTTTCTGTGAGAGTGTCGGTCAAAGTAGCAAAGACGTCGAGTACAGTAGAATTACCACCATCGCGGCCCTTTGCAGTCCAGGGTTGCAGTTTCGCGGGGCAAAAGGTTCAAGGCACAGTTGGCGTGATTAGTCAGCTTGTCATGGTCACGCGGCGTTCAATCATGCTAGACGACCAACTTTCTGTCCAAAAAATAATATGAACACAACGATTAGCTGGTGAACCAGGCGGCGGGGCCAGTGGAGACGAAGCAAACTCAATTTCCCTTGTCAGATGATGTTCAACCTAGCAGACTTGGCAGTGATACAGTATTTGCTTAATCTAGTCTGCTGTTCGATGCCTTTCAGCGCTACTAATCCGACTTTGCCATCATCGAGCTACTCTACAGTATATCGAAACCTTCTTGTAAAGGCGCCAGTATAGCCGTGTGTTGGTCGCTTACATGTTGATACGTATGCGAGCGCCATGGGTGACTTAACTTGCTGACCTGACAGATGTTTTTCATATTGCAAACACGTTGCCGTGACAGTGCGTGTACACGCGGCCGACTGAGCCGTGGGACCGGCATACTGTAAAACGGGCTGTTTTGGACTGAAAGTATTTTCTTTCAAAACAGCCACCTGTGCTGTATCACTGTTTGACACTGCCAATGATAATAGGACGTGCATGACGGCTCTACTTAAGCTCCCACTTCAAGCTGTGCGCAAGATCCTGCAGTTCGACATCCAATTGTCCAGTTCGCATTTGTTCTCCAAACGTTCTGAATTGAGCACTGTTCCTGGGCACCCCCAATTCGGCGTCATCTGGGAACCTCCTCCCGTCCCCTTGCCACTTCCCTAGAATCTGACGGCAAACTTCAATGGGACTGTGACACGCCAAGGCTGCTGCCTCCACGCTGCCAGTGGGGGTGCAATCTCAGTGCAAGATCTGGTAGATTCATGACTTCCTTACGGGGCTCGACTCCTGGCTGGGCCTCATCTTATCACAACTCGGGGTTGGCTACCACTCTCGTCGCTAATTTTCTGGCTCCCAAACTGTTTGATCGGCCTCTTCGAACGATGAGGTCTGGCTACGTTTCTCTTTTGCTATCTTCTCTTGTACATCGTCACCGTTGTGTGCAGACTCCCAGCGACTCAGAGGCAGCCTGATTCTTTTCCGGAGTATACAGTGTGTCTCCTGGTTGTCATGCTGCGGTCGGTGCGGTGTTCGCAACAATAGCTGAGGTGTGGACATCGGGCGTCTTCACGTTGCTGATCGTTTGCAAAGCTTCAGAGACTAAGATCTAGTACAGTCCCTCTACTTGGCGAATTTACGTGACTGGCTCTGGAAAACCCGCGTATGGTGCACATCACGATTATCACACCTCGTCTCTATGTGATATCTAACCTTTGCTGGTCATGTCAGGCGGTCACGGGCATGGGTGGGTCCACATTCACCTGGTAGGCCACCTCAATGGAGTATCCTTCCTTCGACCTCATGGGTTATTTGTCCTCAGACTTCGAATATAGCTTATCCCCTTTCATTTTTTTCTGTTATGGTGTTGTTACTGATTTCGCCCTGGTCCTAGGCTACTCATCTTTAACAACGGGCCTCGCGGCGATTTACGTGCCGTTCGTTAGAGGTTCTCCGCTTCATTGGCCTAGAGACTTGACCATGGTAGGTTCCAGTTCTCATGTGCAGCGATTCTCTACAGGTAAGATAGTGGCAGGTATTTTGGGGTCCATCTGATTCTATTCTTCTGCGTTACTCTCAATTATTCAATCTTATGTTGAAATTGTCCATCCGCATCAAATTACAGGGCGATTGATTGATGTTCTATTATCCTACGTAGACAGGGGAGCGGGTTTACACAGGTCAAAGGCGCCGGGTATTTTTTCTCTCTCCTTTACGCAGAACTGACAAAGCACGCTTGAATTGATATTGGAGTGAATGTGGCGTTCAGAAAAAAAAAATTATAAGGATCTAATAAATCGCTCGTTTTTACAACGCGAGACACATCTCTACCATCACACTGGGTTGGAGTAAGTCTGACCCACGCGTAAGTTGCACCGGTAAACCCAGCGTGCGGAAAGGGAAGATAGATGATAGATGCCGGCATTGGCCTCACTGTCGTACGTAACAGATTTTCTGATAGATGTATGGTATAATAGAGACAACAAGATTATGGCACGATGTTTGATTGATTATACGTTACATTTTTCTCTCGTCGGCATCAAGACCTTCCGTCCGTACTTGTGCGCTCGGGCTCGAGTTCGGGTGTCACGGGCAGTTTGTGCATTGACTCACCTGTCTCACAGATGGGTGTCCATGCGCCGTCGGCTAAAAAGGAGGTATTCCTAGGTACAGTGACTGTATGCACAGACCGATGGGAAATCGGAGGGAGATAGCACCGGGACAACCGGTGACAGAAATGAGATTCCAATGCCATATGATCGAATCATGGGGACCACATCGAATAGAACACATGTTCATGCCGGAGCTAGGTGGTACTGTATTGTAGCTAGAGCGTGGACGGTGTTCTTCGGGAACAAAACAGGGTAATGCTGAGTCACCTAGTCACCTGCGACTGGATACCTTCATGATCATCAAGTTCTCATGTCACAAATACGTAGCTGCCTGCCGTTAACATCCAATTCCTTTCGACATGAGGGACAAGCAGACGAGACGACTCGAGTTCTCATGCGGCACATATCCCCAAGCCAGGAACCTGGTGCTCGCTCGGGTTGAGGTTCACATTTTTGTGGCCTAGTAGATTTCCGTTTTGAGACTGGGTCTGACTGGCCCTTCAGTGGCGCAGACCCAGCCTGTATGAGAGGGGGGGAGGGAGTCTGCGGGTGGGCCTGCTGCGGATTGGGTGTGGGTTTAGAAGCTTACTGAGCGTGGCATGATGGTTATGGCCACGCGAGCCCCGTGCCAGTTGTAACTAGACACGACGACAAATAGGGACCGACGCACTATACCATTACAGTACGTCCAGCATACGACATGGTTTGAGATAAAACGATAAATGCTCACCACGGTCCCTGCAACCACTGGCAGCCGGCGGTGATCATGATTCATGACGGAACCTGGGATTTATCGTGCAGTGCAATGCAAGGTGGAATGAAACTCTAAGCGGCGGCAAGGAGTTGGTTTCAGTTGTAGAACCCGCCAGCGTTTACAGTGGGTGCTTGGGCTCCGAGACTATTGCGATTGCGAGCAACTTGAAATCGAACTACAGTCAAACCCCTCTTAACCCATAGCCCTGACAACCCATAACCTATGAAAGTGCATACCTTTTTTGATCCACCAACCTGGTTTGCAGGCAATATCCCATAAAATCCTTATACCCCATAACCCATACCAGTTTGGAACAAAAACCCATAGGTTTACTAGTATATATAAGGTAAATTGGGTCTGTACCAATGTAGATCTGTAGCAAAATATTGTTTGATGCAAATAGACAAACAAATAAAACTTCTGAAAACCTCTTGCCATGACTGTAAACTGGTGGATCCTTGTAAAGCACAGGATGAGTTGGAAATCACAGGAGGGGATGATGATGTTGACAATGATGTGTGGATTGAAGCTTGAAGCTTGAAGCCCCACCAACACACTGTGAGGTCCTGAAGGCTGTGTCAGTCATCAGCAACTATGTCAACACCCTTAATGACCCATTTACACATAAGCTGGAGGCAGTTCTGGGCTCATTTAGACAAAACCTTCATCTAGAAAGCTCTTGTGCTATGGTATCAACTCAACTTATCAACTACTTCCACTGAAAATAGACCATACCAACCTATAGACCTCAAACAATAGCTTCATGTAATATATAATAATATTATAGAATTTTAATTGATTTTTTAATATATATTTTCGAACACTCCCTCATTACCCATAACCTCTCATAACCCATAGCTGCAAGCTTCCACTGAATGCTATGGGTTAAGAGGGGTTTGACTGTACTAGTAGTAAATTACAAGAAGTCAGTCACTTGCAACCAAGAGTCCGCGCAACCGTGCATGTCACGTGCTACGTGCCATCTCCGCTCCTGGCTCTATTTTGTTTTTGCCGCATTACCCACTAGCAGCATCACAGTATTAATCTTTCAGACTTCTACCGCGATCGAGTTCCCCCTAGTGTGGCCAAATATTTTTTTTCGCATTGAGCACGGTTTCACGAGTCTTTCAATCAATGACAGGACAACCTGGACACGACATTCTCCAGAACTGGTCCTCGGCTCTTATCACCACGCTCATTTAGATTCTCCTGAAAATAGAGTATCATTCTGCACGCCCAGCTACCTGCAAGGATCGGGCTGTACGACATTTAAGGTCCATTCTGCGTTCCGACCTCCGGTGCGACCCAGCTTGGCGTTCCCAAGAAGCTCTCGATCTTTGTGTGTTCGTCATCGACTCGCGGAGGTTGGCCTTGGGGTCCACATCGACAACACATTGTCGGGTTCAAGGTCCATGTGAGCAAGTTGGCGCCCGTGTAAAAACTTTGTTCCTACAAGAAATTGCTCCGAAAAAAAAACAGGTCGGTCGTAGAAACTGAGGTATTCAGGGAGAGGGATCTTCCATGACGTGACAATTATTGTTTCGATGGAGGTGGGTATCATGAATTGCTGTCGATGAACTTGAGCATAATTTTCAAACCATCCGAGTTAGGTAGCGCGGTGCATAGCTGGTTTCAATTGTAACCATTTGTATCAATCGCTCCTCTCGGCGAGGAACCGCGTACTGGCATTACGAGCTCTAGCCCGTCTGTCTCCTTCTCGACTACGTTTGGGGATTTTCGAA
>Ga0193693_1000072_pt1 | contig 13554 bp, 15 predicted proteins | sample L3a2metaG_FD_144916 | JGI IMG/M metagenome (GOLD analysis project Ga0193693, IMG submission 144916) | Soil microbial communities from a riparian zone of the East river system, Colorado, United States - L3a2 | ecosystem: Environmental > Terrestrial > Soil > Riparian zone | place: USA: East River...
CTTTGGGGGGTGGATTATCCGTACTAGACAGCTATGAGAACTTCCGAACAGGGGACAACGTGTGACGCACTCATAATGTGTTTGATTATACTTGTTCCATTCATACCCGGTATGCACGCGATTGAAATACCGAGGTTTGCGGGGTCGGTACTTATCCTCCCAATTATACGCAGTCGGGCGTACGATGTTTTCTTCGAGGTTAAAAAGCTCCTCTTCCTCATCCATGTCACGCTCGACTTCGGCTCGGTACATGGCCTCAGAAGCAAGGTCAGCGCCACTTGCTGCCTCGACATCCGGGATCTCGGCCACTGGCTGTGGCGCTTTAGTAATGAAACGAGAGTCGGCGACGGAACGGCGTATTTTCATCTGAGCCCACATTGGTTTAGTCCGATGACACACATGTCAATGTCACTCACCAGGTAAGCTTTGTCGTCCGATTCCAGCACAATGTCCACATGGCGTTCTTCGTGAGGTAACTTCGTAATGTCAACAAGGCCAGGGCTCATTTCTCGTTCGTAAGGCTCGACAATTTTCTCAACAGGTTGCTGGCCAACACCCGCCTCAATTACGGGGGGACGGAACTTTCCCTTCGAGGCCACATTCGCGACACCCTCAAGAAGCTCTTCCTGCGCCTGTAGAGCCTCGTCACGTTGTCGCTTGCGCAGCTGCTCAAGACGGTTTCGAACAACAACCTCGTGCAGGGACTTCAGCCGTGCCTGAGGGATGTGAGGGGGGAGATTCTCCTAGAGGTCATAGCATGACGTACCTTCGACTTCCAGACCAGAAGCTTTTTCAGCAACCCCTCCCAATAGTCGACATCGACAGGCCCCCCGCTTGACAGCTTTGCCTGAATTTGTCTTTGCAAGACAAGCAAGTGGTCGTATGACTTGCCCTGCAAAAGAGCGGTGATGTCCGCCTCTACTGCGGCCGCAGCCTCGCGTCCAAGACGTTGATCAGACGTAATCCGGTCCAAGCGGTCCTTGCAAATCACCATCATATGCTAAAGGGAGCATGAGCAGGGATAAATTGGAAGTTGTCATCACTCACAGTCCAGAATTCGATATTCGCGTCGTTCTTTTCGAGGGAAAGATAGTGCTCGATATCATCATGCAGCTCGTGCACCTGGTCCGGAGAGAGATTCTTCGCAACTTTGAGGGAGAGTATATTGGAGGCGAACATGTAAACTTACATCAAGGATGTTGTATGGCTCATCGAGGTCAATCTCTAAGCCAGCTTCTTCCTCTTCTTCCTCCTCTTCGTCGATAGGATTGACATAGCGAAGATTGAGAGCCAGGAAATCGATAGCTTTAGCACGTTTCTCTTTGACGCGGATAGCAGCGCGTCTGCGCTCTTGATCGAGTTGAAAATTCCCATCTTTGGCGATCCACTCAGCCATCTGAGCGGACTCTGCCATCCTCTGCATCCTCACCTCCTCTTCTTCCCGAAGGCGTTGTTCTGCCTCACGTTCGGCACGGCGACGGTTGAGCCTCTCGAGTTCCTCCTTGGCCTCCTGCCTCCTCACGACGTCTCTGCGCTGTGATTCAGCTGGAGACAAGCCCATCCTCTTTTCTCTCTCGTTCTTCTTGTGCCATCTGAACTGTTGGCCAAGATTGACGTCGTGAAATGGATTGTCGGTCGCGCTGTAGATACTCAGTTCAGCGACTTGCCGCATCTCCTCTTCATCCCTTAATCTCTTCTTCTCTGCCTTCCGAGCCTTGCGTTCCTCAGATTTGTCCCTCTTCCGCCTTTAGAGCGTTGGTTAGTGGAATGTTATGTTTAAAATGCATTGTACCGCACTTTTTACTCTTTTCACGTCTGTCCTCGTCGTCACTATTGCGCCCCCTACTCCTGTCTCGACTTTGTTGGTGGCGTTTTGAGTCATAATCTTCTCCATGCCTCTCATCACGACGTGAACTTGATTGGTGATCCCGGGAGCGATCCCGACGGCGCTCGTAATCATGCTCTTGACTTCGGGCGTCATGGCTCCTTCCTCGCGGCGAAGGGCTGCGTTGTCTGTCACGTCCCATGATAGGAAGAGATGGTGTGGGCCGGGTCAAGTAGTAATATTGACTGGCGGAGTCGAGGTTGACTTGCAAGTCACAAAATTCCCACATTCACGCAAAATGTTTTTATTTTTAGTTAGTCGGGGACATATCACCACAGAAAATAAATTCAATTCAGTCGCTCTTTTGAAAGAAAGGGATTCAACCCGATCGTGGTATTTTTCCATCGTCAAAAGGTGTTATATCCTATCCACTGACAGAGCCTGAGTTGGTCGCACCAGGCAAAGCTGCCGAAGCATTATACAGCGCGTTGTAATACTCCGTCTTGTAATAAACCGGGTGCATCGGCCCGGCGTCGACCCGGGCTTGTTTTCATCTTGACCGCGGGTGTCGGACAGTCTAGTGTCCCCAAGTTAAATAATTTACTCACTATCTTTTCCATCCCCAGCTCGCGGATCATGCGTGTGTTTTTAAAGTCATCTTCTCTACCTTCAGCACTGGCGTGTATTCATCGCTCTTCGCGACTACGGCGTTTGCTTCGCACACAAGCCCGGTATGAATACACACCGCGAGAGGACTACGACAATTCCGAGTCTTCACGGTCCGCAGGAATGGCAACGCCCCGTCAAGTAAGTTGACTACTCATCTCTGAAGTTATACATGTTTAATCATCGTTCTGCAGTTAGTACAGTATCTCGACGAGTACATCGTAGGGCAGCAAGAAGCGAAGAAGATACTTTCCGTCGCGTGAGTCTCAATAGCGCTTGCTTGACTTGGGCTTAGCTGTTCTAGTGTGTTCAACCACTATAATCGAGTTCGAGCCAACGTGCAGGCCTTGGAAGTTGAAGAGGATGAGGCCGGGTGGTCGGATGATTCGCAGGGTGATGGTCAGCGCTCATGCCTCCGTCCTTATTCGCGCTATTGACTACGGACCAAAGCAGGTCGGACTGGGGTTGTCTCTGTGCACCTTAATCCCCATCCACGGAGGTCTCATCATTCGCAGGGGGGCTCGTTGCCCTTTCAACTCCGGTACTCAGCTCCGACATTCGAGAAGAGTAATGTCCTCGTACTGTACGTAGTGTCACTCTCCATGCCGCAGCGTTCACGACAATTCACTTTGCAGAGGGCCAACTGGTTCAGGTAAAGAATCTTATCAACTTTGCTTGCACCCTTAAGCAGCCAGAACGCAGGAAAGACGCTACTCGCGAGAACTCTTGCCAAAGTCCTAGATGTGCCATTCTCCGTGAGTGACGCGACATCTTTCACACAGGTGAGTGGGAAGTTCTCGTTGCGATGTCGCGCTTATGCTGAAATGATTCTGCAAGGCGGGGTGTGAGAATCGTTGTTTCTAATTAGAATTGCGTAGCATCTAATTTTGTAATTAGATGTAGGAGAGGACGTTGATGTGTGTATCCATAGATTGGTGAGAACTTTGGTCCTTTGCTGACCTTTACGCTCACCACGTACAGTTACAAGCAGCGAATTGGGACCCATTCCGCGCCAGGTCGGCATATTCCGTCTTTAACCTACACTTTTTTGAATGCTTACCTCGTCGTTGATTAGTGCAGGCATAGTGTACATTGATGAGGTAGATAAGATAGCGCGGAAATCAAGCGGAGGTATCGAAGGGTCCCGTGATGTCGGAGGTGAAGGTGTACAGCAAGCGCTTCTCCGTATGATGGAGGGATCTATGGTCACCGTGCCCGCGAAAGGGTCCGCTGTCGAGGGGCCAGGGTCTCCTCCTACTGAGGGACGATCACGACCCAGTCAACGGAATGCAAATCTCGGTCCGCGTACGTTTTTCCTGGACTCTTTCAATCCACACCTGACTGCCGCGCAGCAAAGCCTGAAATGTATCAGATTGATACATCAAACGTGCTTTTCATACTCAGCGGTGCTTTTGTCGGTCTGGATAGTGTCATCAAACGGAGGGTAGCCAAAGGTGTAAGTCCGCCATGTTGACACAGCACACTGCTCGTTTATTTATGCCGCATAAGTCCATTGGGTTCACAGCGGAGCTGGGTCCTAACGATGATACACTGACTTCTGATTTTATGCCCTTTTTCACGCCGAACCGTCGGCCTCTCAGTAACATGCTAGAACACGTTGAACCAGGAGGTGAGGCTGCATTCCCCATCCCTCATATATCATAGAATGGCGCCTTCCCTGAACCTTGCTTAATCAGATCTGGTCAAGTACGGATTCATCCCTGAATTCATCTCCCGTCTTCCATCGATAGCTACACTTGCCCCACTCACGCCAGCAGACTTGCGACGCATTCTCACCGAGGTTCGCGGATGTTTGATATCGCAATACACCGCGTTATTTGGTTACTCCGGTGTTGAGATCCGGTTTACGAGTGGAGCACTTGATGAAATCTGTAGCAAGGCCGCACAACGGGGAGGTGGTGCACGAGGATTAAGGGGCATCATGGCGAGTATCTCGGTTGATTTTATCTTAGGGCCTCCGAGAGCCATTGAGTCTATAAACTAACGTAACTCTCGCGCAGGAAACGTTGCTGTTGGAGCCGATGTATGAAGTTCCGTAAGTTTTCTTCAATTCTGCTCTCTTTATGTGCACTGACACCTTATTTCCGGTAGCGGGTCGGTAAGAAAGCTGTTCTCATAGTCCTCTCGGTTCCCGCGCCTGACACATCCCCAGAATATTCGGCATGTACTTATTGACAAGGCTGTGGTTAGAGGGGAGAAGCCAGCTTTGTACTGGTCGAAAGGAGAAGGGACCACATTTTGGACTGCATGGACAGAGGCAGAGGCACGCGAGGAGCAATCAGCATCATAGAGCGCGAAAACCTACAATATTGTATCACCAATTCTTGTCCTCTGCAAACTTGACCAAGGCTACGTTGTAAGTGGGATACAATTTCTTGTGCAGTCCGCCCCTATGGCATCGGGACGGGTTGCATAATGGTATGTATATGTAAAAAAACTGCTCCTTCTCATCGTTTATTCTTCATCCTTTTTCTCTGATTCTTGTGGTTCCCCAGCAGGCGCGTTCGTTTCGCCGGGCGCAGCCGCATCCCCCTCTGCCTCGCCCTCGTCTTCATCCTCGTCTCCAGACTCAGTAGTCTCCTCAAGTTTCTCCTCAGGAGTGTAAGGGGGAGGAGCACCAGTCAGCTTAGCATTATTATCCCGGGCATCTTCAAATGCTTTCTTGAACTGCACCGCTACTGGAGAGACGAAGCGTCAGAATCGGGATAAACTGAGACGAGGGAGTGTACCAACTGTCGGCGTTGGCAAAGCGGATAGCCAGCGTCTCGGAAGTGGGAGGTTCCTCTGAATAATCCGCCGCGACCTTCCAGACCCAGCTTCTGTCCGATCCGATATTCGGCTGAAGCTTCATGTCGGCGGAGACTAATATTCATAATCGGAATTCATCAATCTCAGTTCACTCGAATAGGGCTGGGTGGGGATGACGAACTTAGATGGTTAGCGCAAACCTTGAGCGTCTTTTCGCGTCGCATAACAAGACGAATCTTTTGCGTCTCTTTGTGCTGCAGCAATCGCGCATCACCCGTCCCGCGCTCCTTCCATTCGTTCCCTTCAGAACTGAACCGGAAGAGTTTTGCACGCCTAGTGAGGAGAAAGGATATCAGAGGGGTGCCCGAAAAATGAATGAGACTCGGATCGGCAGAAAAGGAGACATACAGCTTAAAGATAACAGTCTCGTCTTCTTCGTTAGTCTTTGTTACAATCTCTTCTGTGAGCTTGATGATGGGTTCAAAGTGAGGGTCATGGTCTTCCTCCGTCTGAGTCAAACATCATCAATGGTCAATTGCATGACAAACGCAGGGTGTGATGGGGAAGGCAGAGAAGTGAAAGTGCCGACCTTTGGTGCCAAGGGATTCAGGGAGTCGGCCATGATGTACGATGGTGATGGATGAGAGTTGTTCGAGGATAAAAGAATTGGGCAGAGGGAGGTTTGGCCCTGTCGCGTGTACCAATTTGGAACATGATGGGATCGGTGGCGGGACACCGGACACCCCGTCTCTGCCACGGCCACAGCTCCTCTCGGGTCCTTCCACCGCGCTCTAATGGCTCGCCTCTTGCTCTGTCTTTCCTCCCTTTTCCTCTTCTTCCACATCGTTTCTTCTCACCTCATAGAAGTATCCGCGTCGAAAAAAGAATGCTTTTTTGAAGACTTGCACATCAATGATCAAGTACCCCAAGTTCACCCTTTCACGTCTGTCCAGGCATACTTAGCAACTGTTCCAGATGACAGTCACGTACCAGGTTGGCGGTGGCGGCCACTTGGACATTGATTTCTGGGTAATATAGCGTCTTGTTTTTCATTCACCTTACCGCACTCACCTAGGTCATAGATTGCCGATCCCGACGGCGGCGCAATTAGGAAAAACATCAGGTACTCAACTGGGACCGTGTCCATTACCGCGACTAAGGATGGCCGACACGAATATTGTTTCTCCAACCAAATGAGCACAATAGCGGATAAGATTGTGAGGTGCGTATCTTGCCACTTCCGACACCAATCCACGTCCGGTATTCAATCCCGGTATGTCAATTAGCTTCAATGTGCATGGTGTCATTTACATTGGGGATGAGGCAACTGGTGTGTCAACCGATCCTTATCACCTGTCGCTCACCACTTACTCATGATGAAGATGTCGTCGCACCCATTGAACGCGAGATTCGGACATTGGCGCATGGCCTTACCTCCGTGAAGGATGAGCAGGAATATATTGTGATTCGTGAACGGACACATCGAAATACGGCAGAATCCACCAACGCCAGAGTGAAATGGTGGTCGATATTGCAGACTGCTGTGCTGTTCTCCGTCGTCGCGTGGCAGGTCTACTACCTCAAGGTGACTTGTTATCCCCTTTTGAGCACTCCTCCCATATTGACACGTTTGTTTAGTCTTTCTTCGAGGTCAAGAGGGTCATTTAAAATAATCGTAATAGTAGTCTTACATGCTAGACATATTTATCGCATATCCCGAGGGACTTCAGCGTGCTTCATTCAATTCACTACTATGAGAGCCGTCTAACATAACAATTATACAATCAGCGTGACAAGGCAAAATCATGCAAAAGGTGATGGACAGCTAGATGATAGGAAAGGCATGGCGAAGTTCGTAAAGTGACTTTCTGTGATAGAAATGTATGAGCATACATGTGTGCAACATCCACGGAAAACGCGAGGTTTACTTTACATAACAAATCGAGCTGGTAGAGCCTGAAAAAAAAACAGATCATTTCCACATCGGCTTGGCCGTCCTGGAGCTCATCATGTCTGCAGATGAGTTGATATCCCCGTTCGAGACATTCGCCAGCGAAGCTCGTACTCCGGGGCGCACCACCCTGGAGTATCCCATCCCCTTAGACGCCAAACTAAGAAGCGACATCCGCTTCTTCTTTGCCGGCGACTTCAAGTTACGCGTTCCCAGGGCCGAATCCGCATCTCCCATCCTCCGCGTCCCAGTGAGGGGCGCAGAGGCGCTCTCACCCAGGAACGTGGACTCGTCAACTGCGTGCGTAGTAGGTGGACGGAGACTCGAGCGTCGGCGGGCTTTTTCCATGCGCAGTGGTCCGATGTTCGAGCGACGGCGAGAGACTTTCAGGGCTGCGGCTGAGCGTGGCGTAGAGGGCGGACGTAGTAGTGCCGGGTTGCTGTTCATCTTGCGTCGCTCGGCTGCGGCTGCGTTGGAGGGCAAGGGGGGTCGCTGCACACCACCAACACCAACACTACTGCTGCTACAAGTACTATTGCTGCTGCTCGAAGATGGTGCGTCGAGCGCAAACGAGTTTAGGTTACGATCGGAGAGTGCCCGCCTCTCCGTCGTCGTACTCTCGCTGTTCTCATCATCCTCGTTGAGACTGCCAAGCGTGGATGCACCGCGTGATTTGAGGAAGTTGGGGTCAAGTCGGCTGCCACGGCGAGTGCGTGTCGCACCTGCATGAGCATGCTGTGGGTTATGGGACGGAAGCGAGAAGCTGAGCTGGACGCTTTCGTCAGTCCTTTCGTCCTCCCATTCACTCTCGGTTGCTGAGTTGCGTGCTGGCGCGGAGAAAATGGAGCTGTCGTCCGGAGCGGGGATAATGGAGATGGAGGGGTTGCTGTTCTCAGCGTACATGAGTATCGACGCCTCGCGGGCTTCGTCCAGGTCGCCTTGGCCGGCTTCATCACGCCACTGGACGACCTTCTTTTCTTTGCCCTTATCTGACGGACGGCGATAAGGAAGACCTGTTCCTCCGTGGCTGTTCCGCAGCGACTTTCGAGGTGACTTCAGATAGCTTTTTCGTTGAGGTGTGCCCATTCCAAGTGTTCCATACGTGGACGAGTGTCTGGGTGCTTTGGTCCTTGACTGCAACTCACTCGGTGCAGAGGAGAGTCTCTTCGGTCTTGCAAAGCCTTTGAAGCCTTCGAGAGTCGAGGTGAATGGGATGGCTGCGTATGACGCAACAGTATGGCCAACAAGCGACTGGAAGTCTTCGTCGTTCTGTTCCATGAGGGTCCGTAGGGACGAAGCAACTACCCGAACAGTGCCGTCTAACCCATCGCGCCCATCTTCCAGCGCCGTTCGAAGCGACCGGCTGGCATCCCCAAGAACGACAGTGTACCTCCCTACCATGCCAAGAAGATCGACTACCATCTTAGCTTGTTCCGCCATCGCGTCCTCCATGGCCTCTCGTTCCGCTTCGGCTCTGGTCTTCTCTGTGACGGCCTTTCGCCACTGGGCGTCGAGTTTGACATTTTCCGTGCTGATCTCATCGAGTCGATCCGAGCGCCGTTCGGTGACTGCACGGATCATAGCCTCGAACATATTGCTCGCATTGAGAGATCGCTGGAGGCGCGCATTCAGTGCACTGTCGGACTTCAGGATATCCTCTTCGGGAGACGCCAAGGCTCGGAGGAGTCCACTTTCTGCTTCGAGGTCAGCTGTGAGACCACCTGGTGACCCAGCTTGCTTGTCAAGCTCCATAAGTCGAGAACGGATGACGCGAAGCCTGCACTGCGCCGCTGAGAGTGTCCCGGTGCATATCGCACCGTCTTTGATTGGTACCCGCAATTGTTCTGCACGGGCTTGCATGTCATTCTTTACACGGTCAACTTCTGCTTGCGCCTCTGCCTTCTTGCGCCGCACGATTTCACCTTCAGAGTTGATCTTGCCGGCCAGCTTGGCTTTGAGTTCAGCGACTTCGGCATTGAGCCTATTGATGGCTTCCACATATTGACCAACATGCCGATCAACGTTAACGACGTTCCGTGTCACAACGCGTGTCTTGATCTTGGTGGCGCGCTCCGCATATATGAGCGTATTGTGAGTGTCGTCAAAGTGCAGGGATGTAGGTGCGACGCAGACGATCATGACGGTCTTGCAGTTGCCGCGAGCCAGCAGGGATTTGTTAATGTTGGCACCCTCCACCATCCGCTGTCCCATATTAGTGGTGGCGGCCGCCCGCTCGCTACCAGCCAAATCAATGATAGAAAGTGTGCCCATAAAGCGTTCTTCCGTCAAGGAGGCGGTCCTAGGTGACTGGGTGACATGGATTTGCAGGACAGCGTGTGAGCGGGATGAAGTCTCATTCGCGTGCGTCGGAGACTGGGTCCTTCGCGAGTTTCCCATAAGTACTATGTCTTTGACCTCCTCCGCGGTTTCTGGTCGGAGTTCTGTTAGTCCGACAACCTTAACAGACTTGTCCTCGCGAATTTGCAAACCGCCCCGCGGGGTTGGAGCGCCTGGGTCAGCGAGAAGGTCCCGAATCTCCTCATTGTATATCTCAAGGAATGTGACGACCACTTCGGCAGTGTAATCGCCCTTGCGATCCTCGATTTGTTGAAAGAGATCGGCCATTGTTAGATAAATAATTCCTGGGTCGAAATCTGTTCCACTGATAGTATGTGTCTTGCCGCAGCCTGTTGCCTTTAAAGCAGTGCGACGAAAGTTCAGTGTGCTTGCGAGGGCACAGTAGCATCGATTACTATGCTTACCCCATATGCAAACACAGTCGTGTTGAATCCGTCCAATAGCCTCTGCAGCAAAGGGCGTGAAGTTGCATCATACACTTCTTGTTGAGACGCATCGGGCCGAAAGACTCTGTCAAACATGAAGCGTCTGTCTTTGTATCGCTTTGTGCCTGGAGGTAAGAAGCCGCGCTCAACAAAGGCCTTCGCTTGATCTGGTTCGGCCGGGTCGAAGGTAAGGATACGATCATCGATGACTTGCACGACTTCGCGAACAGAGGAATAGGACGTTGAGGGGCGTTCTGGCATAGAAAGCGCGCCATCTCCTCGAAAGGTGGTGTCGTAGACGAGGCCTGGCAGTTTGGCGGCTTCCCGAGCCGAAGGTGGCCGCACGCGAACTGAGGATGAAGATGAGAGGGCGCCCTTGTGGCAAAGGCAACCAAAGACACGTACCGGCGACTGATATCGATCCAGAGTGAACCATGATCTGGGAGGAGAAACACGAGCGTAGAGAGGGAGGAAATTGGAAGGTCAACCTTCGTTCCAAACCACCAATCACGTGGTCGCGCACTGATAAGTCATCTCTAATCTTATCATCTTGCAACTCTCAGCCGCGATGAACACAACTGCAACCATCTCTGTTCCTGCGCCAGCGGATTTCCACGTACATCTTCGCCAGGGCGATCTATTGCAGCTCGTCACGCCTCATGTCAGAGAAGGCGGGTTCCGTCTTGCATATGTAATGGTAAATCTTGTCTGTGAGAACCACCTTGCCGTAGATCTGAGGTGCTTGACCAGCCAAATCTCACCCCGCCTATCACCACCACGGATCAAGCACTGAAATACAAGGCCACTCTCGAGAAAATCGATCCGGAAATAGAGTTTTTGATGACTTTGTATCTCTCACCCGATCTTACACCAGATGAAGTCCGCAAGGCAAAGGCTGCTGGGATTGTCGGTACGTCCTCTGTTACAAATTCTAGTTTGTTTCTCATGTCCACTTAGGAGTCAAATCATATCCAAGAGGCGTCACAACTAACTCAGATGGTGGAATAGAATCTTATGAAGCATATTATCCCGTGTTTGAAGCCATGCAAGAGGTAGACATGGTACTAAATCTTCATGGGGAAGTGCCATCAGACGCATCAGCGGTAGGTCTGGGAAGTTTTTTTGTGCCTCCCACGCTAATCTAGCCGCAGAACGTCCATGTAATAAACGCGGAGCCAACCTTTCTACCCCACCTAAGGAAACTCCATGCCCACTTCCCACTGCTCCGTATAGTTCTCGAGCATGCTACTACTCGCGCAGCAGTGGAAACTGTCAAGTCATTGGGTGCCACTGTTGCCTGCACGATAACCGCCCACCATCTCGCCCTCACCGTTGACGACTGGGCCGGGCAATCGTGGAACTATTGCAAGCCTGTTGCAAAGTTTCCTGACGATCGAGAGGCTTTGCGTCAAGTGATTCAAGACGGTGAGGTTGAACTCATCTGTGAGAGACACGGGGGTTTTAGCTGGATTAGGTCACCCACGGTTTTTCCTCGGATCCGATTCCGCCCCACATCCTTCTATGAAGAAGTCGACGAGCTCACCGGACTGTGGATGCGCAGCAGGCGTCTATACATCCCCTATCTTACTTCCTTTGACAGCTCACCTTCTAGAGACATTTGGCGCACTGGATAAGCTGGAGGGTTTTGTGAGCAAGAATGGAAGGGCGTTCTACAAGAAAGAGGTCGCGTCCACTGATGGAAATAGCATCGTCCGGCTGAGAAAGCACAGGGCTAGTGTGAGAGGAACGTACACGCTGAAGGAGGTGGAGGTTGTGACATTTTGGTCGGGGAAGGATCTAGAGTGGGAGATCGATTAGCAGGGATAACCATATACGGATTTATCTTCCCACGCCCATCCGCAACAGAGCAACTCAAAACCGAAGCCAGTGCGCGCTAGACTGTACTTGGTTTGGGCTCTCCTCGCTCTCGCCTGACCAGCGGGCATCGCGGCCGTTTCCGCTCCTGCTGACAACGTTTTATCAGTGGGTTTGATTTCGAACTTTACCTTTACACCCCTTGCCTCCTTTTTGGTGGGTCACCCTGCCGCTTAACGTAGCGGAAAGCTAGCCGACGATCCTTCCCATCCCTATGCCGCCAAAAAAGAAGGGGAAAGCGAGACAACAGGCACTGGTCCCTGAAGGGAGAGGTGCGGAGGGTGATTTAGGTGTGTAGCACGTCGTGTAATTGATCCTCCTCTTTTCTCCGTTTGACCGTCCCTCTCGTCCGTTGATACATACAGCGCCCATTCCCGAGGATACAAATGGCTATGAAGGATATGACCAATACGGGCAAGGTGGAGGAGCATGGCAATCTGAAGAGAATGCGTGGCCTGATGGTGGAGGCTATGATGATGATTACCCTCAGGGTGGTCAGTGGCCCGGGGGAGATCAACCAGGTGCTCAGACGGAAGCGTGGGACACGGGGCAGTTTCTACAACAGGGATATGGTCCGCCATCGACTTCCCCCGTAAATGCACCACAAAACCCTGGACCTTCCGCCTTTGCTGGCTGGGGTCGCAATCCTGAAGACGCCTACGGCGCTCCCCGGCCATCTCATACAGCGCCACAGCCATCGCCTGCGGCACTGCCCCAAATGACACTGCCACCTCGCTCTCGACAGGACTCCGGTGCGGCTGCTGGTGCTCCTAGCTGGCGGAATTGGGGTGCAGAAGCCAAGGCCATGGCAAATAAACAAAACTTCGTCCCACCTCCGCCCCAGCCCCAAGGCAGAGGATACGGCCAGCAAAGTCGCGTCGCCTTCGCTAGCCACGATCCTTACGCCCCCTTTGAAGATCGGGCTGATGCTACTCCCCAGGCGCAACACATGATCTATGACTCTATCACGAGCTCTCACGTTGGCGCACCCAAGCAGCTTCACCAGCGCTCTGCTGCTCAGAATTCGACGCATACTGGTAAACATTCGAAAAAGAGCAAAAAGGAAAAGAGAGCCCAAGGGCAGAGCGCGTCTAATGGCTGGGGTGGACAGCAGGACAACCTCGCATGGGGCTCAGAGAATCCGGGATTGGGGCAGGGGCAGGAGAATACACAATGGGACCAAGGAGGCTATGGATGGGACCGACAAGGTGCCGACTTGGGAGAAAAGCAGGACCACGCCGCGGATCAGTGGGGCGCCGGCCGAATGGGACGAGATGATCTGGACAGTGAAGGGTATGCGGACAGCGACGGCTGGAACGATGTGACTGGACGTAGAGATTTCCGAAGAACCGTGTCGAACGCGTTCGTCCCCGCACCCGCCGGAAATTCCCCTTATCCTATGCCTTCAAGAACCATGGCCTACGCAAATGGGACTCTGCAAGACCCACTTGAGGCCTTTTCTCCGGGTATATCCCGCAATCGTAACACGATGCATGACTTTGCGAACATAGAACTCTTGGAGTCGTACGGAGAAGCCCTCAAGCCTGTTGAGAATGCCTTCTTTGGACGAGATCGTAAGGCCCGGGACCGCATACATTGGCAGTTTCCCTTCAATAAAGACGAGCGAGTCCGTCATGCTTTGGAATGGTTGCATGACTATGCTCACGGTGTTGGGGCGTTCGGAG
>Ga0193693_1000073_pt1 | contig 13551 bp, 23 predicted proteins | sample L3a2metaG_FD_144916 | JGI IMG/M metagenome (GOLD analysis project Ga0193693, IMG submission 144916) | Soil microbial communities from a riparian zone of the East river system, Colorado, United States - L3a2 | ecosystem: Environmental > Terrestrial > Soil > Riparian zone | place: USA: East River...
GCTCAAGCTCTCGGTGAGATACATAGCCATGATGTTAAATCACGGCCTTATGCTTGCCCCTTTTTCGTGACGCGTCGCTAGCATGAGGGCGGAGCCCGCGACCAAGAAACAAAAACTCTCGCCCACACCTCCGGAAACTCAGGACAGCCAGTCATCATTCGCAGATGTCCTCGCGAGGATCCAACTGGATGCGCAAGGGAGTACTCGTGCGTTTCTTGCCTTGATCGACATGCACGCTCGCTCATTAAATCACGCGACGCGTCTAGAATCCGAAGGCGGAGCGGACTCCTGGGATCGGCCTCGGCTCAAACACCTTGACCGGGCCAGGGACAAAATAGGTGCGGAGCCTTTCCCTCGCGCATGCACAGTTGAGACCAACGTCCCCACAGTGTTCCAACAGCTCGATATCGACGGGTCGTATGATAATCTCCAGGCGGGTCCGCAGATCAATGTGTTCGGTGTGACGCAGGTACGAAGGTCTTGTCCGTCTGGTGCCTTCCTCTCCACTCATTTGCTTTTGCGTCAAGGAGGGACACAGCGTGCTTATACATGTTACCGGATTCATGCCCTACTTCTACATAGCTGTGCCAAGGGGCTTTGAAACCGCGGATATTGCCCCGTTTATATCTGACCTAAATGTTCGTCAAGGTCGTCCTCCACTGTTGACGTACATGTGCCCACCTCATCTCAGTCATCGGTCAATGCCGTCACCAATATTGAGATAGTTAAAAAACGGAACTTATGGGGCTATAAAGGGGATGATTTGACGACGTTCATGAAGATCACCGTCACGGATCCAAAAGCAGTTCCTCGTGTACGAGATGAGTGTGAGCTTAATCGATGTATTGCATCTATCTTCCTTACCCTTGAGCGTTTTCACGCATATTCGAGAGGGGGGAGACAAATTTCAGAGACCTGTTCTCTGGACCTGTCACGACTTTCGAAAGCAATATCCCATTCATTCTGCGTTTCATGATAGACACAGAGGTACGTGTGATGGAATGTTCTCTGCGACGCGGACCAATTCTGTCGCAGGTTGTAGGTATGAACTGGATCGAAGTCCCTGCGGGTAAATACTCCCTCCTCAAAGGAAAAGACAAGAAGTCGCATTGTCAAATAGAACTCTCCGTCAGGTATAGCATACATTTAGATGTGTGTTTTGTATATTGGCGGTACTGACGACGGGCAGATATGATCAGTTCATATCACATGCGCCAGAGGGTGAATGGGCAAAGGTTGCCCCTCTGCGTATCCTCAGCTTTGACATTGAATGCGCTGGTAGAAAAGGAATCTTTCCCGAGGCATCCGTTGACCCTGTCATTCAAATCGCAAACATGGTTACACGGCAAGGTCTGGTTCTATTCCTATCCTTTTCTAGCTGATACCCACAAATTCCATGAAGGAGAAAGCCAACCCTTTATCCGGAACGTCTTTACGCTAAATACCTGCTCTCACATCGTTGGCTCGCAAGTCATCTCTACTGATAATGAGACGGAAATGCTCCAAAAGTGGAGAGATTTCGTGGAACAAGTCGATCCCGACGTCATCATTGGTTATAATATCGCGAACTTTGATCTTCCTTATCTTCTTGATCGAGCAAAAGCTCTCAAGGCAAACCAGTTTCCCTATCTCGGTCGTCTGAAGAGTGCGTTTCCTAATAACATTGAAGCACATTTCTATTAACAAGAAAATTAGACAACCGCACGCAGATAAAGGACACACACTTCTCTTCAAAGGCATTTGGACAACGAGACTCAAAGGACACAAATATAGACGGTCGGCTGCAGCTCGACATCCTTCAGTACATGCAGCGTGAGCAGAAATTGCGGAGCTACACGCTTAACTCGGTTTGCGCACACTTTCTGGGAGAACAAAAGGAGGATGTCCACCACTCTGTAATTACGGAATTGCAGAATGGAACCCCTGAGTCCCGACGGCGCTTGGCAGTTTACTGTTTGAAGGTATTGTGAATTGCTGATGTGGTTGCGCTTGATCTGACTATGTTCACGCGTGACCAGGATGCTTACCTTCCCCAGCGGCTGATGGATAAGCTCATGTGTTTCATTAACTATACCGAAATGGCCCGCGTGACCGGCGTCCCCTTTAACTACCTTCTATCGCGCGGTCAATCAATCAAGGTGTTGTCTCAACTCTTCCGAAAAGCCAACGATGACGGCTATGTCATCCCCTCTATGAAAAGCGAAGGTATAGATGACATATTCTTTCCGGTTTTCCTCTCAACACCCCACTAGGATCCGATGAACAATACGAAGGTGCTACGGTTATCGAGCCCAAGAAAGGATACTATGACGTTCCCATTGCGACGTTGGACTTCAGCTCTCTTTACCCATCAATCATGATGGCGCACAACTTATGCTACACGACACTGTTGGATAAGCACACCGCAGAACGACTTGACCTCCAAAAGGACGTTGATTATACCCAGACGCCCAACAACGGTGCGCCATATGACATTCGTTCCACTTAACGTCATTTAAAGGCTCTCAAAGACTGGTTCGTGAAGCCGTCCCGACGGAAAGGTCTTCTTCCCACCGTGCTGGAAGATCTGATTGGTGCGCGTAAACGTGCGAAGGCCGATTTGAAGAAGGAAACAGACCCTTTCAAGCGCGCTGTGTTGGATGGCCGCCAGCTTGCCCTGAAGGTAGGTTTGTCAGATTGATCCGGGTTGATCCGACCCTTTTTCTTGAGCCCTGTTCATCAATTCGTAGATCAGCGCAAACTCGGTGTATGGTTTTACCGGGGCAACGATTGGAAAACTCCCTTGTCTGCCCATCTCATCGAGTGTGACGGCATACGGTCGACAAATGATTGAAAAGACAAAGGCGGTGTGTACCTCTTGAACGCGTATGGAGGAGATACCAATACGCCCATTATTTGACCCGTTTAGGAAGTTGAGGCAGAGTACTGTGTCGCTAACGGTCATACACATAACGCAGAGGTCATATACGGTGATACCGACTCCGTCATGGTCAGATTTGGGCCAAATGAGCTAGACAAAGTTATGGCAATGGGTAACTGGCACGGTACTTTCATAAGTCCGAATCCTCATCACCATTTCAGGAAGCGAAGCAGCGGATCTCGTAACCAAGAAGTTTGTGAAACCCATCAAATTAGAGTTCGAAAAGGTGTACTACCCTTACCTGCTCATCAACAAAAAACGCTATGCCGGGCTGTACTGGACCAAACCAGAAAAGTATGACAAAATGGACTCAAAGGGCATTGAAGTATGTTGCTATCCAGCTATTGTGTGTACTTGGCTTGGAACTGATGATATGCTTCAGACAGTCCGCCGGGACAACTGCCGGCTTGTGCAAACAGTTATTGAGACCTGTCTTCACAAGATGTTGATTGACCGAGATGTGAAGGGTGCCGAAGAGTGCGTCTTATTGGGTTTAAAACCATCTCAGTTCGACTTTGATTGACAAAACGGGCCAGCTACACCAAGCAAATTATATCTGATCTTCTACAAAACAAAGTGGACATGTCACAATTGGTGATCACGAAGGCGCTAGCGAAAACCGGTAAGAATTGAAATCATCTAATTCAAGCGTTACTACCAGCTAACTGGACATTCCAAGATTATACGGGCAAACAAGCGCACGTCGAACTCGCTGAAAGAATGAAGCAGCGGGACGCAGGTACGTGTAATTAAAGTTCAAACAAGGACAGTTTTGATACCTGCCCAAGGCTCTGCTCCGGCCCTCGGCGATCGAGTAGCATACGTGATAGTCAAGGGAATAAAAGGTAATGATTCGGAATATTTTTTTACAAAGACCGGGCTCACATGACTGTAGGCGCTGCCGCCTACGAAAAATCCGAGGACCCGATTTATGTCTTGGAAAACAATATTCCGATCGATACAAAGTACTATCTGGAAAACCAGCTCTCAAAGCCACTAATGCGCATATTTGAGCCAATTTTGGGGGAGAAAGCCAACTCTTTACGTGCGCCACGTTCATTATTTTACTTGATGTATGAATCGTACTGAGTTTCGTTGTAATAGTGTCAGGGGAACACACGAGGACTATCCAGATCGCAACTCCAACAGTTGGCGGGCTCATGAAATTTGCTGTGAAGACCGTCACATGCTTAGGGTGCAAGACCCCGCTACGGGCCAACAACAGCGTCAGCGGTGCGTACTGCTTGCGCCCCTGATACTGCACGAAGTCATATTCGTCTCTTGGCAGATGGCGCAGTCTGCGATAATTGCCGTCCCAGAGTCAATGAGCTCTACCAAAAACAAGTACGAATTCATCGATATTATCTTTATTCTTGGGAACACCAATCGCCAACTCACAATTACCGCACCGTAGGTAATGTCAACCTCAGAAACTCAGGTAAAATTCGCAAGACTATGGACGCAATGTCAACGATGTCAAGGGTCTCTTCATCAGGTAAGAACGAACCGAATTGGTCCGAATGACCCGGGAATGACTGCTGGATTCCAGGATGTGCTGTGCACGAGCAAAGACTGCCCGATTTTCTACAGGCGGAAGAAGGCTCAGAAAGATGTGGGAGATGCAGTTGCGATGCTTGAACGGTTTGATAATGAACTATGGTAATAACATACCCCACTGGCTCACGCGTATTGCACTGCCATAATGTAATATCAGTCCATACAGCGCTGGAGGAGCTGTAGGCATCGCCTCTTGTACCATTTGCGGCGCGTGACATCACAATTTCAACTGTCAGCGTCAAGTGACTTGGAATAATTAAAAGAGGCAAAAAAGGCGGTTTGCGCTAAACCCGATGACCCTCGAAACACCTCAACTTCAATTAATGCGCTGTTATTATTTTATTCTATTATATCGGATCTATGACGAGCCAGTCTATCTCTACCTAAGGGATTGAGTACCGTGTATTGGGTACCCTGAGATTAACAGTCTAAAAAGAGAGAATTACGAAGGTAATACGAAGAGGCGTCGAATGAGAATGAGACTCGTCTACATGACGACTCGTGCCATCAGTTGGAGTATGGGCATCCAGCTGCCCTCCGAGACTTGGACTATGCCGATGAGCATCACTTCATCGGAAATAATATTGCCATGTCCCACCATCCAACTGAAGGGTTGTTGGATATGAACGCGCTCGCGATCCTGAAGACCATTTAATTTCCGAGATCCATCGGTACATCCAGGGCAAACGTACCATTAAAAACTGTCGCACGCGGCTTCCCACATGTTTGACGAACCTATCGAAGGCAATAGGGTTCTTTCCGGGCGTCTGATCCCTGAGTTGGACCTGATGTTCCGAAGGTGCATAGCCAGGCCACTGCGATACCATATGGTAAGTGATGGGGAACACGTAGCTGAGTCAGAACCAGACACGAACCCCGATGCGAATCTTGGTCGTGGTCTTGTCAATAAGGGACGGTGGTAAATATACGTCACGCAGCTGCATATGTCCTGCAGCTGCGTTCATGACAGGTACGCCGAGACCCCCATTCACGTCAACGAAGAAAATGGGCATGCGAAATTGCGCTTGATCCACGTAGCGGCGCCGATCGCCTTGGCCCTGAGGAGACCAAAGCTGCTGAGGTACAACGGAACCACCAGACCTAACAGCGTGATCGAGAACCCAGGTGTCCCCAAAATGCGTACGAATGGGTGGACTGAAATACGATGGAGGAATAAAGACAGAATAGGCGCCACTCCTGTCACGGATTGCTTGGACTGATGCTGCATCTGTCTTGAAAAGATGGACTATATAGAATTCCGCATTTCGGGAGGTGAATGTGTAGGAAATGTAACCGTCAGTAAGGTAGTCACGGGTCATCTGCAGGGAGTTCATCTGCAAGACTCGCGTTAGAAGAAAAAAGTATAGATATATGTCGATGATGCGCACCTTGTGCGTATACGATTCAATATTTGTGGGTGGACGAATTGTGAAGTAGAAGTGCACAATCTGTGTCTTCAAATACTTCTATTATAATGACTCGTCAGTGCTTGTGTTGCAGCGCAAGGTTCTGTATGGCGGAGGATGGGTATCTTACATCCGGGAACGAAGGACTACACTCATAGTGGTCCAGTACCGACATACAGCCGCATCCATGGAGTTGGCACAGCAACAATGTCATCCGCTGGCCGGCATTGACATTCCTAGGAGACGGACTACATGTGCAAGCATCGACGTAGGGCCAGCGAGATTAGACCCAGTGCGCTGGATTGATGTTTTCCAGGGGCGGAGCAACCACCATCCGGCTGTAGGATTGAAATAAACCTTGGCCACCAATAAGAGTCTTCCTCCGAAGGTTCGTTCAATCCCTGCCTAAGGGATCATTCCAGTGAAGGCTTCTTGATACGTCCAGCTACTTTCGTTTGAGGAAAGTCCGAAACAGTTTAACCGGTGAAATGAAACGGACAGTCTGGGTTACACCGCCCACAGTGCAGGTTGTCGCACAGGAACTATACACGACCAGTAGTTCCAGAAACGGAAGGTTGGCGGCGAGTGGGAATATCGTAGTCGGATTGGGTCGAGTTCGGGGGGCTACAATGTTTATGAGACGCGGAGTTTGGATAGCTACAGTAAGATCCGCAGCTACGGGTCATCCACTTGCCTGCATGTTATCAAGTGTGTCCGCCCGGTCTTTCATACTGCGAGTGTATGATGAGTTGTGTTTCTGGCAAACCCCGACCGTATGTACCACATGATGAGGCTGACATACAGTCATCTTCACTGCAGGACGTAAGGGCGTAAGGCCAGATCCTAGAGAAAGGCGTTCTCGGCGTTGAGCCCTGCCGTGTATGAAAGCGCTGTCCAGAGAGGCAGAGTCATACAGTAACTGATGATGAGACCTTGACATCGGTAACGATGTCTAATCCGTCTCGCGTATGCACAGGTTTGACGGGGTTGGCCGAGTCGCAAGAGGAATGCGGCGTGGGGAAGGGTGACACTGTTGAACGTTTCCCACACTCCCACTTTCTCTGCCCACTTCTGGAGGAATAAACGAACGCCTGCTTTCTACTCCAAATGGCCAAGTTTGTCGAGCAGGGCATGGTAGGTTTGCTTACTGCGTCTGGCATTGTCACCCTTACGGCTCCGGATCTTCTTCATAATTTTACTCCGAGATTGCCATGCACGTGGAGGGTTGATCAAATGGATGATGGATGTATACAGACACTAGAAGGCCATATGAAAGTGTATGTCAGCCTTCAAAGCGATGGTGGATGATGGAATGGATGGTCAATGACTGATTCCGATTTTGATCCCGCCAGTGCAGTTCCAATTTTATTTGCCGGGTCTGCTGGGATCAACCACTATGACATTATCCGGAACCGGGTCACGGGCATATTTACATAATATTGCGCTCTTTCGCACGCAACATATTTAATAGAACGATACCTACCCGTGTATTCAACAGATCCCGTCAGTTGGACATAGAGTACAGTATAGTACATATGCCGACTCGGACTTGAGCAAACGAACGACTCGGAGATGTGAACAGATCACGTGTTATCCTCGTGTCGCGACGCGACGCGTCACGCGTGACCGTATCGTGTTAGACCCACGCCTTCAAGATCAAGGCATTCAATGGCCCCTTCCCGCACAACCCGCCGTCCCCATGCTCAATTATCCCTTTATGCAGATGGTTCTTCCAGCGAAAGCGACAATGAACAGACACCTCGACAACGAGGAAAATCTCATGCAAACCGCAAGCGCATCAGCGAGACCCAAGACAGCTTCACCGAAGATACAAACCTCGGACGCGTACCACTCAAGGTAGTCAACATCAATGACGACTCTGCGGAGAAGCGAAGGAGAAGAAAGAGCGCAAAGAATCATGCTGTCGATAATTCCGAGGCTGGTCCCTCAAATAACGGTAGACAAGATGATACAGAGGATGCTGTTGCCCATGCGCATTCTCGCCATAATCAAGCCCTCAAATCCAACATTGTGGAGACCCCAACAATTGACGTACCCCTGGACATTCGAAATTCGAATTATGAGGAGTGGATGAAGATGGCGATGGATAATGTACGCCCATTATTAGATTCCAGACCTCCCTGTGTGCTCATATCCACGGCCACAGAAAATCAATCAAGCCAATTCATGGAACTTTGCGTTGATTGATTACTTTCATGACATGTCTCTCCTGAGGAATAACGTTGACAACTCGATCAACTTTCAGCGAGCCTCAAGTACATTAGATGGCTGTGTCAAGATCTGGACAAGCCGCGTGGATAGCGTCGGTACTGAGACGGGGAAACTCCTCAGTAACCTTGCATCTGACGGGCGAGAGGCCGATGATGAGGCGCCAACGTCTGACAACCCCGATGCCCATGAACCATCCCAGAAGAGGCGCAAGGCGACTCACCGATCCGAGTCGACTCTCGCAAAAAACGCCGCCCAGCTTAAGAACAAGAAACTCGATTTGGAGTTTAGCATTGATCCGCTTTTCCGGAAAACATGCGAGGATTTCGATGAGGGTGGCGCGCATGGTTTGCTTATGAACCACCTTGGCCTCGGTGTTGGTAGTGAGGGCGCTCTCCGTGTCATATTCGACGCAAGCGACTCCATGGGAAAGGTCGGAGAAGACGAAGAAGACCTGTTGGAGCCTGAAGACGATGTTGATTTGACTTCCCTTCGCAGTAAGACTGTCACTGACTTCCCACGAGCTATCCTCACCTTGCTGGCTCAGATGACTTCTTTCCGGACCTGGAGGTTCTAGAGCGGAAAGCCATTTCGCACTCTTTAGAAGCATTTTCGTTCTCCAGGGACACTTGGGCTCTTGACGAAGCTACACTTTTCCGTGATGATACCCCGCCCGTTCATGATGTCGTAGGGAATGAAGTCGATGGCTTTGCACCCGGATCGATTGGCGATTCCGTCGACGGTGGCAATAGTGCCCTCCCAGAAGAGGACTTCTTTATGGGTGACCACACCGTCAGAGACGATTTTGGTGGAGACGACCTGGGCCCTGGAGGGTATAATGCGGAAGGCGGCGAGGATGGCTCGGTCGATGCTCAGGCTGGCCCTCATCCGGCTGGCACCCTCGAGGGTGGCCGGAATGTAGCTTTCGATCCTCGTCGGGCCCCCAATGAGCGCGCGTTAATCATGGCCATGACTGACGCCGATGGCGACGGTGGAATGTTAGACTATTTTGATCAATCACTTCTCAAAAACTGGGCTGGACCTCAACACTGGAAGTTACGCAAGGCCGTACGAAGACGTTCGTATTTCTTTCCAATCTCGGTATCCATTTTTAACACCACAGCGATGTAGCCGACACCACAACAGAAGCCACTGCTGCTTCGAAGCCCAAGCGGGAAAAGAAAGAGGCATTCAAGATTGACTTTTCATCTTCGGCGGAGAAAGATCTGAAGGAAACCATTAAAGATCTCTTCGCGCCAGTGACTCGGGGAGCAGGAATCACCCTTCCAAAACATACCTCAGGAAGGGGTTCAAGGGCTAAGAGAGGCAAGGTCAAGGGAAAACAACACGACCATACGCTCCCGGATGACATGCATTTCTCCAGCCGGCAGTTAGTCACGCTGTTCTTGAAGCCCAAGTTCTCCGTATGTCTTCCGCTACTTCCGTGGTCGATGGTTGATTTGATCATGTCCACAGTTAAGGATGCGTGGCCGAAGGGACCCACTTAACGAGAACGGCGACGGCGAAGTTGATGAGAATTTCTGGGCGCAAGCTGCTGCTGATCAAGTTGCGGGTCGTGCTACGTCGGGTGATGAAGGTGGGATTTCTCCTTTCCTGTTGTTCAGCAGACGTCTCTCTGACTATCAGATGCCAGCCGCAGATGGAAGTTCGATTCCATTCAACACTCAGTTCTTCCACGATGACGAGGATGATGGCCCTGGCTTTGATGATGGCTTTGATGGTGATTTGGCAGATACTGCCGATCCTGGAGAACAAGACCTGCTTGCGAGAACGCAGGGCAAGACAAGACGAGTCCGACCGGAGTTTATCAAGTATACTAAGCGCGCGAAGCGTGTCGACGTCCGCAAGCTGAAGGAGAATATCTGGAAGGGCCTTAAGATTCCAACTCCTGATGAACAACAGCCAGCCAGCCCGGAGGCGATGATGGTACGAGAAACCCCTGAAAAAACGCATATGCGGACGGACTTGCCCGGACTCATCTATTGTGCTTTGGCAGGACGTTGACAGAGACACGCCGATGGGTGTCCCAAATCTCGAAGAAGCGCGCACGTTCGATGAAGTGATCGTCGGGTTGCAGCACTCATATCCTGGAGATAAGCTTGCTGAGATTAGCACGAGCTTCTGCTTCATATGCCTGCTTCATCTCGCTAATGAGCGTGGGCTCAAACTCGAGAGTGGAGAGGTTGCCCCAGGCCCATCCTCTACACCAGAAGTTGAAGAGGACGAAAAGGTTGGCAACATATGGAGCCTCAAGGTTAGTCAAATCGTTTTTGACACGTCGTTGGCACTGGGGGTTGACAAGACGATAGGTTTCCCGGGACATGAATACTACACCCGCAGCGTAGCTGAATCCTGTTCAGAGATTGACTGACTACTGTAATTCCAATTCCTTAATTTTTAGCAGACTTCTTGTTCAGGTTGTTCTTGTTCGGTCCAATCGTCCGCATTGTTGTTGTGAAATCTTTTATATATCATTTTGTACAAAAATGGCATGGGAACATAGTGTATCAAGCTTTTTTTCCTGGTGTGACCTGCATGGGAAGGGTATGGATGTATGTGAGTTATCTCATATGTACGCAAGAATAATAAATGTGATGTAAGGTATGAAGCCCGAGGAAGAAGGGAATACAGTCGGTAGATATTGGTGGTAAGGCTACAAGCGGCGGCTAATGATACAAAATTCCGGGGTTGGGTGAAGGGTACAGGCGAAGAGATGGGTGGGGGTATACAGTGCTGATGTCGAGTGTGGGACGGTCGATCCCCAACGTCTGGTGGACCTTCAGCGGAACTTGCCCTTCCACGCGGCCCAGACGGCATCAAAGCGTTTGCCCTTGCGGGATGAGAGCTCGCTGAACTCATCAAATGCCTTCTGAGGAAGTTCGAGGGTGTCGCGGGGAATGGTCAGGACGTCATCGTCGTCAAAGACGGTGAGGAGGTCGCCAGAGTTGATGCGGGCACATGGGACATCAGATACGAGGAAGGTGCGACCGCTGTCACTCGACGGCATGAAGGTGTACACGTCGAGGTATTCCTCAAACATGTCGTGTGGTCGCGATGCTGTTCATGAGAAAAGATGATGAATCAGTTTACAGGATCGACATGAGCGACAGGTTTGTTCGTGTACGTACCTTGGACGATCATGACCCGGCGCTGGACTCGAGCAACTGCAATGGAACCGTAGCTCAGCATGATTGGATTGGATATATGAGTGGATGTAGGGTGTGTGTTGAGAGGAGCTGGGCGTCGCAGGTATAGAAAAAGTTCGGGAGATGAACTGATGTCCGAAGTCGTCTTGAAAATGTTGGGACTTTAAAGGGTGGATACGCTATTGTTCTGAAAGAATGTGGTAAAAAAAAGTATCAAGGGCAATGAAGAGAAAGACAGGGAACAATAAGAGATGCAATAAGGGAAAAAGACAAAAGACAATGAGCCTTGCAATGCGCGAGGGACAGGACCACGTGATGCTACCCGAATACAAAAGGGATTCAATAAGGCCTCCTTTTGTTTGTTACGAATCAATTCATTTGTTTCCTTGGAAAAGAACGACACTTACCGACGGCACTTTTTTCCAAATTTCATCCTTTCAGTGGCGATCGAAGCCACTCGGAGGGGCGACGAGGGGGGCCTGGAGACATATTACGCATACACTGGAGAATGTTTTTGGTTGACTTTCTTACTACAGCACCACTGCACGACCACAGTCGTTTTTCTGACGAGCGGAGCAGCCTGGGGTACCAGATGCCTGTAAGTGGTACTGTATGATCATGGCTGCGCACGCCCGCCCCAGGCCTGTCACTTTTAATTTCAGGCTGTGCGATTCTACCGTGGGAGGACACAAGGGAATGGAACAGAACCGGAACAGGCCACAGCCCATGGTGTACATAAAATAAAAAGAACGCCCGTTGCGCGGAGGACGATAAGGGGCGCTGGCCCTATCAGCTTCCCGAAGTATGGGCGTTCTATGTAATCAGGGACGGCCGTATGGAAAAAGATGCAGATGCGACTGACACGCTGACACCTCGCGGTCCGCCATACTGTATCACTGGCAGCCAAATGAAAATACTATGCGAGAGGTGCTTGAACCTTCACATGGTGCGCAACTCGTTTCCCTCATTAACCCCGCGTCCGGTGATCATGGTGAAATACAATTTCGATGATGGACACGACACGAATACCTCCTAAGGATGGCAAGTTACACGTGAAGCTTTGTAAAGTTAGGTGGCTCAATTGATACCTGGAAACCTTCACAGTAGCCAGCCAAAGTAACAAGTAATAAATAGATCATGGGAGAAACTTAATTGGATTGTCGTGTTGATGCGGGCCCGAGGCATGGCCAGTGCGCATTGCTGGGGATCGGCGCCTCCAAGATACGCTTCGACATGTGACCGTCTACATGGATAATTCATGCGCAGCAAACGTAAGTCTAATTGGCGTATACCGAGAGTGTTTTAATGCATTTTCTCGGACAATGGCCGACAAACTCACTTGCATATCATCACCCCGACAGGACGGGATCAAGGCAAAACCAGCGCAAGCACAGGCAGCCAAGCCCCACCAGATACTCCCAGTTCGTGAGAACAAGGCGAATGGGGATAACAAGAGAGTCTGCTTGACTCATGTTTCTTTGACTAGATATGGTAGCGGCGACGAGCACGGAACAATATGCACGATAAAGGGCAGCCAGTGAGGATCTTGCGTAGACCCATGACGGCTTCTGAATCCAATGGAGTAAAGGCGGTATGGTGAGGCTCTGGCATAAAGTACAGCTTCAAATTTGCGGTGTGGAAATGCAGGTAGGCGGTGCATACATAAGTCCGTCATCGGCCAGATATATTACGGGAAGATACCCGTTCGGGACGAGCCATGGCCCAAAGGAACTTCCAACCAAAAGATAGGAAGAAGAGCGAAGGAGCAAGCAAGAGGCAATAGAGAACAGCCTCCTACAGTGTACGGCATGGACCCATGGAGGACCAATCAGCGACTAGTAGAATATATCTATCAAAGGCAGTTCAGCCTTTGGCGTCGGATGTGCAATTACTGTATGGCATGGAAGCATGGCGCGCACAAGGCAGTGTTGTAGGGGCGTCTGGGTTCCGCCGAATGGTCGCCACCCGCGACCCGTGACTTTTGGGGGAAATCGGAAGTGGCAAGTTGTTATCCGATTGACGGGCACCGAGATGGAAACCGTGGCGGGTTACAGATCCCGTACGCCAGACGGTGTCACGGAACGAACTCGACTCTTGTCGATGTTCGCGCTAACCTGTTACGCCACAGGTTTAGTTTAGCGACCCGATCCCATATAGTCAGGTCAGGTCAGGTCAGAGTGTCAGTCCGTCAGTCCGTCAGTCCGGGGGATCGAGTCACGAGTCGACGCATTTCTTCAAGTTTCCCATCATCAAAAATGCCGAACCGTCCCTT
>Ga0193693_1000074_pt1 | contig 13389 bp, 10 predicted proteins | sample L3a2metaG_FD_144916 | JGI IMG/M metagenome (GOLD analysis project Ga0193693, IMG submission 144916) | Soil microbial communities from a riparian zone of the East river system, Colorado, United States - L3a2 | ecosystem: Environmental > Terrestrial > Soil > Riparian zone | place: USA: East River...
CCCCGATGTCGGTTTCAGCCAACTCATGCTCCAATCTTCAATATCCCCGTGCTGATTTGTTCGTGCGCTAGGTGCTGAAATCGAGGTTGCAGTCTGCGCCCACCGGCACATATTCTGGTATCATGGATTGCGCTCGGAAGACTATCGCTACGGGTGGTGTGAAAGCGCTATGGAAGGGGTTCGGGCCAGCCATGGCACGAGTAGGTCCTAGAGAGTGCCAGTGGTATTCGTGTTTGCTAACATGGTGGTCTTAGGCATTTCCTGCTAATGCGGCAACATTCGTAAGTCTTCGCTGTCTTTATTTCCGTTTAGACAGTGATTAAGTGTATGCAGCTTGGCGTTGAGGTATCACGTAAACTAATGGATGGTCTTTTCTGAGGGCATAACTTACGAGCATACCGACGGGGTCACGTGGTGCCCTAGAATCGGAGCACCAAACCTAACTTCTAGACGCCCGTTAATAGACTATTCTTTCTCTCTCCCCCCCATCTGCAGAGGTTGTATTGCCCCTGCTCAGCCCATTGATATCCACACCTAAACGACTGACGACTGTGACGATAATACTAACGATCTTTCTTTTAGCAATCCTTTCACGAACACATTCATTACTCAAACTCAAGACAAGGACACGGAAGCAAAAATGACGAGGTCTTCACTAGATTCCGTGGGAACGTCAACTTACGCTCCTAAGACTAGGAAAAAGTATACCCGGTCTCTTTCAGCATCGGAGTGCGTCTTTTCGTCTGCGTGTTGAGTCCCGCTTAGACCTCTTTTCTTAGAATTGCAAAGAATGCCAAGAATTTTGACACCTGGTGCTCATACCAGCGCTGCGAAGACGTAGCATTCTCGGACCTTCCGAGTCAATTCACCGAATACGTTGACAGCGTGTTTGATACTCAGGGGCGTCTTCCCGCTGAGTGGGTGGACAAGGTATAGATATTTCCTGCTCTCCGACTGGTCCTAGGTTAAACTGAACCGCTTTCGATTTAGTCGTCGAAGTTCTATCGACGAATCAAAGCCACCTCAAGTACCGATTTCATGGCATTTATGACTAGGGCCCAGAAGGATTGTCCCCAGCTTTTTTCTGAAGCTATCCCAGCCCAGGATAACGGTCGGCTGCTCGATGAGCTAAAGGGTGCATTTTTGTCTTGGGAACGCCTCAAGCGAATGCGCTCTGAGTCCAAATACATGGCATCAGAGGCGGATTTTGTCTCAAATGTGTGAGCATATCCCAAGTGGCTATACCAAGATAGATGCATCCAGACTCACAGCCACATCAGATACGAAGGTCTGCGGAGTTCTGCTCTCCGGCAGTCCATATACAAGTAAAAGTTATAGAGCCGAATCCTTGACCGTTTGTTCATTGGTATCTTCAGGTCAAAATGGCCTATCGGCCTGCCTCAGCCCCCGGCACACCGCCACATTCGTGCACCATCTGTGCGAATTTTGAATGCGAAGAGTGTCATTCCTGATGGTGCAGTCTTTGTTCCCGAGAAATCTTTACAAAAACTGTCCCTCGCTGCGGAATCGGCATTCAAGCAGCTGAAGCGCAGCGAGCTCACGGGTTTCGCAGCGAGAGGGGAGGAGTCTTTCGCGTGCCAGAGCACACCGAGCGTGCAATTACCGCGGACGTCAGGCTTTCAATTTGCGTCGAGCTTCTGGGAGGACAAAAAGCCTGTGCACAGTATGCTCGAAGATGCCTACAGACAGAACCGGATGGCAACAGCGGCTGCAGTCAGACACCTCCATTCGCTGCATGTGAAAGCGCCTGTGTTTGGGCTTGTCTGGTCCGATGGGAGCGTCAGGGCACACGTAGATTGGTGTGTTAACAAAGGACAAGAGCCACCGGTGCGTACAATCTCGATTTGCCTGAAGAAAAGATCACATCTCATCCTCTGTTGTATTATAGATCGTTCGTTCCGCTCTGTTCCCAGGCCCGCGCGGTGATAATGGCGGAGGCGAAGGGAACCATGCCCACGAATGGGACTTGGATAGCCCAGCACATATCATTGAGGTGTTCCTGCTTATAAAAAACATGGACCACTGGACCGTAAATGGGTTTTTAAAGTGCGTCGAAGCAGGAATTGCCGACTTGGTAGACTCGGTGTTGGTTGAGGGTTGTCCGTATCAACCTTGGAAAAGGGTTGGGACTTTCAAATCGCCAGGGAACAAAGACGCTCATGCAACCGAAAATTCGACCTCACAACCATCCGCTCAACCCAAGATACCGGTGAGAAGACGTAGGGTCCGCAAAAGTTGAAGGTTCCTCTATTTTGTGTGAAATTTACGTTTTGTACTGTACATGACACTGCGTCACGGCATGTAAGGAAAAATTGTGCGACACGTCAATACATAATAAACTTCCGGCTCCAGTCCCCAGGATGCTAAATCCTATGCACCATGCCCTTGTGTTCGGTTTGTGTTACTTTTTCCAACTCGAGGGCACCTTGAGAATGACGTCTGCCCATAATGACAGTCTCTCGTGCTCCCACTCTTCTACGTATGACAGGCCTGCAGAGGCACGCCGACCTTCCTCTGTCTTTAGCCGTTTTTCGCCGTCGCACCAGAAGAGGACCCAGTCCCCCATCCGCACGTGACCCGTACTGCGCTCGAAATACCACTTGTTGACCGGATTGTTTGAGCGGCTACGCCAGACGAGATCCTGGCCCTCACCGCAGCCCTCCTTCCCACCGTTCAGATTGACGGAAAAGGGTAAACCGAGGCCATACGTCTCGTCATGAAGCGCGACCCAGAGGAAATCTACCGTGCCATCACCCTGGTGGCTCGGGAGGACGGCAAACTTGTCGAGATAAACGATTGGAGAAGGAGAAGGATTTGTGCTGGATGTTTCTCTGGTGACGACGGCAGCGCCAGCATAGTCGCCTGCGACGATGACAAAGTCGAGGGTCTTTTCTAGACGAGTATAGAAAGCGTCGGAATCGAGCACACGACCGAAGGATTGTTCTAAAAGCCTGGTCATCTTTGCTTTGTCGATGTTGGCACAATCCCGGATGACCTCGACGCTTAGACCTCGGCGGAAGAGAGTCGGTGTGTTGGACGTGAGACTCCGGTTTCCTTGGAGAAGCGCGTGGGGAAGGCTGGAGCTTACGGCTGGCTTGTTTGTTATTAGATTACCGATAAGCGAACTCGGCGCCCGGTGATTTACCATAATAGCCGATGATGAGGGTGGCATGTAGGCAAGACATGTATACGCCAGAGCGAGATTTGAGAGCGAAGTCGGATGAGTGGTTCTCCAGGACGATTGGAAAGTGTCGTGGATGTACTTGTATTCCGCCTCCAAATTGACGAGCAGATGAGGAAGGCCAGACCGCGCATATGAAGGCACGCCACCTTCCCTATTGATGATCATGAGACGCATTGGGGTTAAATCAACATCAATCTCCGGGCGTGTCACTGTTTCGACCGGCTTTTGACCAGGGTCGTTTTCGGCAGCTTCCACCATGCCACGGACCAGAGCGGCAATCACGTCGTTAGCATCCACCCTAGATGAGCGGCAGAACGAATCCAGAGCGAAAGGGGAAAGGACGGGTATCTCTCCAGCACGCAGTGCAGAACGTATTGGGGCGAGATCGGAGGGCAGCGCGTGTGCCTCTGGGACGGGCTCGCATGAACCCCTGGTGGCTGTGTCTTGGCCAGGAATGGGACCAAGGCGGACGACGGCGCCTAGCACGGGGCGCGTTTTTGCCCCTTGCTTTTCGAGAGCTTTTACGACGCGCATGGACTCTTCTAAAATGACCTCGCGTTCGCCTTCCTCGCCGCGGGGCACTCGGTCTTGCTCGACAATGATGACACTGAAGAGGCCGAGCTTTTGTAGATAGACCATGCCCCGGGCGATACTGTCCAATTGGCGATCGGTGAAAGGGCCCTGCAATTTGACGAGGGCGGTTTTGTGATGCACGGGGTCGAGGATGGACGATACGATGGGACTGGGTTCGGGTTCGGGCTGTACATTATGAATGACCTGGGGATCGGGCAATCGAAGGGGTGGGTGTTTCGGGACGGTGACTGGACGAGGTCGAGCACCGAAAGAAGCTAGATATGACTTTGCATCCCTCGCAGAGGGGTTTGAGCGAAGGATAGACATAATAAAGTCCTGTACCCAGGCGGTGAGTAAATTTTCACGGCAAGCTGGCCACGTTCAACGAACGTTTTCGGATAAACTATCGGTGTCCTCTGGACGCTCTGCCTCGTTGCGGAAGCCTCTCACAGACTAATGGTGGCAAAAGACATGATCGTGAGACTGTGTGTGACGTTGGAGAACCAAGGGGAGAGGAGCACTGACAGCATAGAGAGCACTGAACGACTCAGCTGAATGTGGCTTAGCAACAGCGGAAACCAATTTATACGAAGCGGATTTGAACATGCGGGGCAGAATAAGGGAGGAGAAGAGTACGAAGAGACGCGATATTTATGTGCAAATGAGTCATGGATAGATGGGATGGTGGACGGATGGAGTTGAGCCCGAGTCTGTCACGGGCCCAGTCCGAGTCAATGCGTGGCGCTGCTCCGTGACCGGCTCGACGGTAAGTTATGATGGAGTCGCTCAATTTGGCCTCTCAACCGTCCATACTAGTACACTGCCTCCAATACGACCAATACCCTACACGCGAAATCCCATCTACGTCAGAGCGCCACTCGCACAAATGCCGTCGACTAATCATAAAATCGTCAGAATGTGAGCAGATGAACCACTTGTTCGCCAGTGGGAAGGTCCTCCTACAACCCGATGGCATTAGTCACGCAGCCTTAAGAGACGCAATAGTTTTTGTAAAACGAACCTCGAGCGCTACGATACCATCTTCACTGATCATAAGATCTATGTCGGATCTGTCCTTGAAGCTTCTCGGGAGGGTGACGCTCTTCACAATCGAACGCGGATAGGGTTCTTTGGTACCCATCGCCTGCTGAAGTGCATTGCTTTCCTCGCGCTCCTCTTCGCTTGCCCTCATATAGCGCTTTGGACAAAGATCGCGAACAATGATTACTCGTTTATCGTCGCGATGTGCGGCCTTGGGTAGAATATAACGCGTTCCAAACACGAAACACGTGAACACAGACCATCGGCGTTGAAGGGGTACAACGCTTGTGGCCGGGCTCCATAATTCCCACAGGATGTCACGCCCTATCTCAGTGTCTCTGATATGTCCGAGAAGTGCACTAGCGGGCATCAGGAAGGTTTCACTGTGGGTATCCCCAGGAAAGAGACGAAAAGCGATTGTCCGCTCGTCGCGAGCAAGTTGGAACGGCACACGCAAGTCGGAAGCTGTTGGCCAAGTAGGTGAAGGGTCCGAGGTTAGAGAAATAATGGAGTGGCCGCGAGTAGGGCGTCCGGTTGGAAATAAGAAACGTAGAAGATGAGAGTTGCGGACTTCCACGTCGCGAACAAGCGTCTGGTCGAGGCTATAGAGTAGCAGAGAAGGTTGGTCATAGTTCAGGGGTGGTGATGTCGACGCAGACGCCAAAACAAAATGATCGCCGAGGAAAACGAAGGATATCATACCGACCAATGTGATTGTCTGAAAAAAAAGTGGCTCGGAAGGCGAACTGTAATAGAAGGTGCAAGTATTCACTCACCAGATCTTTGACACCCGTTTTCCAGTTCCAGACCACCAATTCATTCCCGTCATCATCATCATTATCGTCATCGTCATCGTCATTGTTTATGAACAGTACCCCAAGGTAGTCCCCGCTGATCCGAATTGAATGCATCCAGCGGACGCGGGGAACGGCCGGGAGGTGTTCAAGGGTTGCGTTGTCTCTAGCCAATCGGTGCTCTTCGCCAGTTGATAGGGAGAGTAACCGGATCCGACAGCGGAACGAGGCACTTGATACAAAGTAAGATTTAGTTTTAACTTGCCCCGAAAGTCAGCCAGACGCACTGCGTAGCCATCTCAATGCCCACAAGTAAGTCCTGGGATGGGTCCATACCAAAGTCTCGCAAGGGAAAGTCTAGTTTGATTGTCCACTGACGCAAAGGGATGTCGCGCAGACGAGATGGTATTTGTACAAAAAAGATAGCATTATTTCCTCTGCTGTGTGCCCAGACATTGCCATAGAGTTCCCAAAGACCTCCTTCAGGGACGGGAAGGGATATGTGTCTGTTCCAATCCAATTTTTTCCAGGAATTTTCGTAGCTCCTGAGTAAGCTCAGGCGTTCTGATGTGCTTAGTTGACTGGGTGGGCCATCCACCATGCCGGATGAGTGGAGCGCGATGCGATACTGAAGGGCAGCTGTATCATCGACCACCGATTTGAGAAGGCGACTCGTCTAGATTTTTTATCAGAAAGTAGGGTGGGGATACATAGTAGGAGACATTACCCTTCTACAGTTCAGTATTGTATATGGATCGAGGGCCTCTAGTATGCGAACGATCAACTCGATTGGGAGTGCTGACCAGGGCATGATTGATGGGCGGTGATAGCAAGCGCCACTGGCGTTGTAACGTCCGGCCCATTGTCCTACATCTTATCTTATCTTATCTTATCATGGCGGTGATCGGGGTCCGGGCGACCCAGTGGTTGCCGCAACGGTGCTCGCTCGCTCGCTCACTGGCACACACACACGCACCCTACTATGACATCAAATGGAACGATCAAGATACCCACAAAGGTCCAGCTTTCTACTTCACACTAACTCACTCACTTGTCTTACTTTCCCCCTCTTCAGTTCTATCAAGAAGATATTGTACAACGCAATAATTCCCGCTCGTACGGTATTGTTTTGGTGTGCAACTGCTTTACTTCTCCTTACCCTTGGCTCATCGTCATGGTATCATAGAGATGCTGGCACGACTCAGATGACGCTTCACCGCCACAAGACCAGCATGACCCACTGATGAGGCCGCTTGAGAAGGGAGAAGTCGGGGTGTCCTTCTTTCCCAATGGCATCCGCGAAATTTTGCCAGAATCAGAATTTACTCTTGTAGATCGCATGTTTCAGCCGGGAGATTTGTGCAAGAGGAGTATTGACGATGTGCGCTCTGGAGTGATTACCAGTGTCGACGTCAAGGGCCGTCTCGAACACGCTATTAGTGGTGAACCCGTTCCCGATTGGAAAAGCATGAACGATATTGAGACCCCGGCGGACGTTGATATTGGGGACTACGTGGCTTATGACAATTGGATTGGCCAGGTGCGCCCCCCTCTTGGTGTGAAGCCTTCTAACGTGCTTATCCTGGATCAGGTTGTCGAGGTAATATTGCACGCTTACACATAGTATCTCATCGTCCTGATCCATACGAGCTTTTTGATGAAGCCGTTGTGGATGTTTCCAATGGACAACTGGTGCGGTTGCCAGAGCTGAGCTCCCGTTTGACCGTTGGAGAGAAGGGCAGCGTAAGTTGCTTTTGTTGCTTTCATTGCTAATTTTACGATTACTAGGGGTGATCACCTCGTCCTGTTTAGGATATAATCCCTCCACCAGCGAGTGTCGGTAATTTTTTCGGGCTCTTCTCACGACCACTCCGAAACGGCCATACCGACACAGTCGTGGACGTCAAACATAGCGTCTTGGCCATCTCATGGCTAGCTATCAACCAATCGGTGAGCTTATGTGTCCTCATCTTTACTTGTCATGTTCCTAAATCTGTACAGTTACTCTCTGATGTTGCGCAGAGCATCTCCCGCCCAAAGCGTTTTTGGTCAGGAGTAGACCTTGCCAAGCTGAAGTTAGTGCGCAGCAGAGCAGAATGGATGATGCGTGTCGGAGATAAGATTATTCTCAAAGATGCCGCAAGCCTCCCGTCCACTCGGCATGGCAGGGAGGGAGAGCCGTATGGTATCATCGAAGTTCGCGTTTATGTGGTACGGGAGACACAAACCACGGTGGACGTTCTTTGGCAGGACGGCTCAACAGAAACTTTGCTAACAACCAAGCTGATTCCTTATTTGAATCCGGACGAATATGATTGCTGGTGAGTGTATTAACACAACCATTTGCCTGTCTGTGCTCTGACTCATCCATCTATGAGGCCTGGCGATCATGTTCTTTGGAAAGGCGAAGATGAAAAGCGTGTAGCCGTGGTACAAAGTGTTAATGCTGTACACAGAACGGCCACCATCAGGTTCAGCGATACCCGGGACGTTGAACTGGCGTCCGTGCTCGAACTGGATCCTCACGGGACAAATGACTGGTCGGCCGTGGCTCCTACTGCTTTTGATGGCCTAGGAGTTCGACGGGGTGATTTTGTCTTCATCCACAGTGAAGGTACTACTAATGGCTTGGAGATGCCAAAGGTGCCTCGGATAGGCGAGGTTGAGCCTTGGGTACGAGAGTTACCCGTTGTGCACCCCGACGGTCACTATGGAGGATGGCGCAAGACAATGGCGGACATCGGCTTGGATATCGCACACCGGCGCGAGCAGGAACGCATTGTCGAGGGTAAAATCCGCAAGCCACGTCCAGACGACACATCGTTGAACTGGTTCGGGGAGGTCTCTAATGTATGTTTCACGCGCCTTTCGTTGAAAAATTCGTGATGCTGACTCAGAGCAAAAGCTAGGATTGGATGGCAGCGTGGAAGTTACTCTGCCAAACGGCACAGTGGCGAAGTATCCTCTGGAACGCCTCACACGATTGTATGATACCTTAGAACAACTAGAGGATCTCTGGGGTGAAGGTTCTGCTCAAGACGACCCGGAGAATGACCCCGTTCACGATCACGACACTGAGGTATGGGCAATGGATGAAGATGGGGTCTGGAAAGCACAACCCAGCGGCGATGAAAATGATGAATGGGAGGAGACTGATGGGGAGGAGGAGGACTATGATATGGACGTCGAGGGGGATGCACAGATGGACGACATCCATACTCCAGACAATGAAGTCCACGCGAGTTGGTGGGACCACATCGTCCCAACGGTGACACCTGTTCCCACCGACCAACAGGATACCGCATCGGTCTCTCAAGTCCCATCATCTACTTTACGATCATCATCGCCCGACGTACCCAGAGACGCTGCTGAGAAAGAGGATGTATTGGTCGATGGAGCCGTCGTAAGTCGGATTGATGAAGATGGGGAAGGGGAAACACACTGGAAGCGCTTTGAAATTCTTTCTGGAGCACCGCAAGATCACGCCTTCTACAACTCAACAGCATCACAACCCTCCCGCAATTTCTTGACAAGGTTACAAAAGGAGTACCGCGCCCTGTCGAGCAGTTTACCAGGTCAGTTAGTCCTCGTCCGTGTGACACTTTGCTGAAGACTCGAGACAGAATCCATCGTCGTACGAGCTTACGAAGACAGGTCGGATCTGCTCCGCTCCCTCATTATTGGTCCAGAAAATACACCATATGAAGATGCGCCGTTTGTCATTGATTGGATGCTGGACTCGGACTTTCCACAGAGTCCTCCAATAGCCCATTTCCTCAGTTGGACGAACGGGAATGGTCGTGGTGTGTACTGTTGATATCTGCTTTTAATTCTAACACCTGTATCACTTGACTTTCATAGTAAATCCGTAGGTCCCGTTACCGTTGGCTCTTCTCGCGAAGTTTTGTATTCACCTGTCCCTTTTTTTCTCCAGAAATTTATACGAAGAAGGAAAAGTCTGCTTATCCATCCTTGGCACATGGGCAGGCGATCGAAGCGAATCATGGAGTCCCTCCCGGTCATCACTACTCCAAGCCCTAGTTTCCATCCAAGGCCTCGTCCTAGTGAAAGAACCGTATGTACCCAAATCCGCTCGCACAATGCATCACTCTTATCATGATTCTGGGGGAAAAAAAGTTGGTTCTGTGAGCCTGCCTATGACAAGCTCCGTGGGACCGAAGAGGGCATCATCAACAGCCGATTATACAACGAGAAGGCCTACGTTCTCTCGCGCGGTTTCGTCCGCCGCGCACTCGAGATCCCGCTCGGCTCTCTCGAATCCGAGATCAGCTGGTTGTACCATACGCATGGTCGGCTCGCCAAAGTGCTCTGCGATGCCCGGGCGTTGGTCGAGAAGAGCCGCGGGGAATCGTCACACCAGGAGCCATCGTCTGCCGTCGCCGCCCCTGCCCCTGCCCCCGCCCCCGCTGGTGCTGGTGCTGGCGCTCAGCCTGAAGGTGGTGGGGGTGACCGCGATCGGGAGCCGGCTGTGCCTCGGTTGACGACGGGGGGCATCATCACGCTCGAGCGAACATTGACAAAGCTCGAGGCACTACAGCAGGCCCCAACTCCATAACATTCACTCGAGGAGGAGAAAAACTGGGAAGGCGGGTAGATCACGGGGAGCGGTCATCGTCACGGCGCGCGCGTACACACTTTACACACACGGCCCCGCACTTTAAGCACCTTCAATTCGCATTCATTCCTCTTTTGGTACTCTTAGTGAGAATAAGTGCAGGCTATATAATTCATTCTATTAAAAGATTGGGAGACTGCACAGAGTGGTCAAGCTAAGTAAATGTTCATGAGAGTATCATCTACTGTATATTCACCAGACGGCAAGCCGACGACACAATGACACCCTCAATGCCATGTCAGATCGTAGTGAATGTACGAAGGGAGTATATGCTGCGTATCAAGAATGTCCTAATGTAAGGGAATAAGGATAAAACGTTCAAGCTTAGGCTCGCGCACAACATCCGAAAGTGCTCAGCTAGTCATAAGACTAGACAGGGTAAGGGTATAACAAAGCGCTGCAGAGTCGAAATGGATGGTAGATGCAAGTGGACATGGAAGTGAACACAGCGGTGGTGCGGCCACAAAGCCTCGTGTGGCATCTTTGAATGCGACATCAGGGCCCAAATATCTTTGTGTTAGCTAGCACTTGTCAATAAGACGATTTTTCGGCACTTTCTGTTTGAAATCATCCTTCCACGTTGTCAGATTAGCGTTGTTATATGCCTCGCTATACCTTTCAGCGACGACAAGTCAGTCACAAATAGATACTGGGAGATTAATGACGTCACTGACTGATTGATATACGCCGCTGTCGGAAATCCCGATGGGTCACATCCAATATTGATCTGATCTGATCGTTGATAGACGCGAACATAATCAACGCGCATGGTGGTCGGGAAAGTTAAGTGATCAAAGTCTATCTTGCCGAAATTCGGTGACATCCCCAGATTAAAGATAATGTACTGTGCAATGATTTTAGTAAGGTGGATTCCCGCCTCCAAGCCTACATACCATTGGCTCTTGAGGGATAGGCCGACCACCAATCTCGACCATCGAATCAGGACCCATTGCGGCGCTCAATAACGTCCAACTAGCCTTGTTGTCTGATATCCAAGTGACATACTGTCTAAACTCAGTTGGGCGGAGATGGCGTGTGAGAGAGACTACATACGGCATCACTGGTTCCGGGCTTGTATTCGAAACCATAAACAGAAAAACCACCTCCACTCAACTCGTAGCCTTGCTGGCTGGTCTGCGTAAGGGCAGATACGGCTTGCTGAAACACGCCGCCCTTGTACGAATTGAGTTCCGTAACGCCAGTGTTATGAATTTGGGTGTAATTGGTTGGATAGGTATAGTTATAGTTGAATGGCTAGAGTGACGCGTAAGCCTTGTTGAAGGTCAAAAGCAGATCCATAAACTTACGGCGAATTGACAAGATTGGGAAACTGCACCCGTAAAAACGTCGGTAGTTTTGTCGTACTCGACCTTAAAGTGTATAAGGTCGGATTTGGAACAGGGAGGGACTCGCCACCATACGCACCGTCGCCTCAAAAATATCAATCTCTGGTGCAGACCTCCCCACAAACGTCCCATCTGAATGCATAGGTCCAGGATGCGATTCGCCAGCACATGTACAGCGAGACAACCGTTGCCCTTGGAGATAGGAGAGCGTATTCTCGTGAAATGGGTCCCCATTTATGGTTGCGGCCTGGGGCAGACCGTTTAGGGTCTGATTAGGAAGGGTCCCAACATCACATGAATCGAATGAATATGGCCACTGTCGTTATGAAAAGTTGAATGCTCATCGATCAATCGGAAGGATGACATAGGAACGCACATTGCCCTCGAGAGAAGCGCCATATCCCGCGCGGCCAAGATTTCCCATAGTCCAGACAGCAGGCCACAAACCGGCAACGTTACTCGCTCCAGGTAGGGAGACATTAGTGACAATAATGCCGCCAGTGAAACAAAACTTGTTCCATGAGGTCATCATGCCACTGGTATAATTCAATTCGTGGTTCTTCTCTTTAGTCATAGTGATCTGGAGGTACCCATCCTTTGTTATGATCGCTTTGGGGTCATACCACTCAAGGTTGTTTGTTTGCCAGTAATGAAGGTCAACAGCTTCAAAATATGGGTCATCACCGGGCCAGAAGGTGCGATTTGGAGTCTCGAACTCGTCAGAGAATACTAGCTGAAGTGATTGAGACGAATCGTGAAAGGAGGGGATGGACCAGGCGTTCTGAGGGGTGTCTATGTCAATGAGGCCCGTATTACTGTTCATCTTGGGTACCTGGAGGACAGTTAACAAGTCAGTATGATTCGAGAGGAGATCAAAGAACATCTTGACTTGTCCAGAACTGTTCGTTCCCCCGAAGTTGAATCCACCTTGCCGAGAAAGAGGGTGCTTGGTGAGAAAGGTAACTATGGGATAGCCAGCACTGTTGCAAGGGTACGGATGAGCGAGTGAGTACCAAATATAACAGTAAAAGACAGACAATAGAGCAAGGAGAGTGAGGATCAGAAGACTAAGACAGCCGAGATTTGAGAGACCACGATAGGTAAGTATTGAACCACCCTTGTCGTTATTCCTGTCACGCTTTGGGTCCGGGTTGTGAAGGTAGTCATCAGGCTCTTGATGAGTAGGGGAGAGGTCTGAGCCCCATGATGTAGGGTCGGGGGATAAAGAAAACTAAAAGCAAAACAAGAGAGGAGTTAACGGGTTGCTATGCAGTCAGTCATAGAGATAGACATACTTTGTCAGATATTGACGGTATCAAGGCAGTCTTGCTACTCGCAGTTGAAGGATAGGGAGATTCATTCTATGCGCAATTAGGACGAAAGAAAGGCAGGGGACGCGTAAATGGTAGAAACTAACAAGCGAAGTAGAGCTGAGCGATGACTTTATTCTTGAGCCTGGGCCCCTCACAAGCGCGGCCTGCACGCTCGGTTGCCTTGGGGTAAGAAGGTTTGTTGTGGATGGGGAGTCTAGGTCGGCAACATAGTACTTGTTGGGGCCTCTGGACATGGCGGCCAGGCAAGGATAGTGGTACAAGCGAGAGAGAGAAAAAAAGGAACGGGAGGGGTAAGTTTGAGGGCGACAGCGACCGGCTCACACGGGAGCATTCATTCACTGTCTGATTAGGTAATCCCTCCCTCGACAAGCCCGGCTCCTTGGCTCAGGCCTAATATACCTATCCCGCCCTTGGCCAGTTCCCCCGCTGCTCGTTCAACTCGGCCGAGCCCCGTCAACTC
>Ga0193693_1000075_pt1 | contig 13290 bp, 17 predicted proteins | sample L3a2metaG_FD_144916 | JGI IMG/M metagenome (GOLD analysis project Ga0193693, IMG submission 144916) | Soil microbial communities from a riparian zone of the East river system, Colorado, United States - L3a2 | ecosystem: Environmental > Terrestrial > Soil > Riparian zone | place: USA: East River...
GGCATGACGTTCCGCTGTGATAGATGGCTTAGAGGCAGGTCGTGTTGTGGTCGTATACGAAGGGACGCTCTGAGGTAGAGCCACAGGATATCTGTGCTCGGGCGGTTGAGGTATAGCAGAGGGTGGAGGCTCGTCATTAGCATGTTCAATCTTTTCGTGTTCCACGAGATCCCGGATGCGCGAAAAACGTTCGTCACAATCTGGTGAATAATTTTCAGCACTTGATCAACTGGACGCCCTCCACTGCGAGCATACCATCATATATACAGGTAACTCCCTTATCAATGTGACGGTTGAGGTGTAGAACTAGGTTGGATCGTTCGCACACCATACGACATTGTTTCCACTGACATGACACCGTCTAGGAAACATGAGTCAGCAACGCGCCCGTCGGCTTATTCCACAGAGCCAGTACCATTGCGGTTCCCACAGGTTTCACCTCAAACTGGTGTTGTATAACGTGTTGCTTCAAAGCATACATCGAATTAAGAACAGCTTGACACCCCTTCCAATGACAGCGCCGGAGACATAGACGATTTGCAAGCTCACACTCCGCGTATTCTAACTGGGCATGCTGAGTTCAGCCAAGAACGCGAAGTCGCTTACGAACCTCTGTAACCGTGCTGCCCTAAGATGCATCAGAAATAGCACGACGTGATTCCAAGGTATCCGAACTCACCCGCTTTCTCCTTCATTAACGCTTTTCTTTCTGCTTCTCGACGCTTCGCTTGGCGAACCCATTCGGACGCGGGGGGAACTGCGATATAAAACCTTTGCTTTCCGCGGAATTTCATAGAAGGTGTGGGCAATGAGCCACGAATCGAGGTTTCCGCAGAATCTGTGCCCTGAACACGAATTGGCGATGTCTTAGGGGGCTCTCCAGGTACTTGTGCAGAATGTCTTCTCACATTCCCCGGGTGTTCCTCGACCGATGGGCTTCCTATTGGACCTCGATCAATCTCCTCGATAGGTCGATCCAAGGACGTAGCCTGATGAGTGGGCACTTCGGCTTCTTGCATTAGTGTATGATTGTCCCATGCCTGGAAGAACTCGGACGATGCGATGTTGGGTTTAGTCGGAACCTGATCTTCGCCAGGAATTGAACTCATTTCGATATCATCATTTCCAGATGAGATATACTCGAGTTGTGAACCAATCTCTATTTCATGGAGAGGGATGGAAGGACGGGATGAAGGGGTCGGTATGGCATTCTCATCAACTTCGTCCTCATCGTAGACAGTTGTGATCGTCGCGGCGAGTGGAGGCGTCGGGGTACGGTGCGGGAAAGAAAGGGCTTCAAAGGAAGGTTGATCTAGTATTATTGAATCTTCTACATGATCATGAAGAACGATCTGAGAGGTCGGTTGAGAGGTCGTCGTGTCCTCCAATATACCGGTGGCTTCTGAGGAAGGCGCAGGATTGTGATTGACAGGTACAGAATCAGTAATGTTGTCGAATGAAACGGCGCCCGTCAGAGAAGAGTAGGGGGTAAAGATGGGAGAAGAATCGCGCTTTGAATTTGAAGTCTGAAAATCATTCGCGGTGCGTATTGTTTCCTCATGTGGTATTGAAACTTCAGAAACTGAGACTGGGAGTAAGGTCGCCGGCGAGTCAACAGGTTCGGTAATAAGATTGACAGGTTGGGTTCCTGCTTTGGAATCGAGGCCCTCCCCGGAAGATTTTCCGATAGCCAAGCCGGGTGAGCTTGACTTCGTTTGATGCTGTGTACCAGCGGCTTCAATCGAGTTCAACGGCTTCCAATTTTGGCTAGGTGGATTGGATGAAGCGGATGGCTCAGTAGACGCTGCCAACCTTTCTGCATTTAGAGAGCGTTTAATGCTAGCCGCAAGGCCACGCATGGAATACAGGGCTTTTCCCTTCTCCTCCTCCTCCTCCAACAATATTGATTGCGTTGGATCTGTTGGTGGTGCGGGAAGGGTTGGAGCGCGATCAGTCGGTGTAACGACGCGACTGTTTGTGGTGACCTCTGGATGGTGTGATTGTGCCTCTGCAGCATTATATGCGTCTCTGGTGCTCCGTGCTATACGGACAGAATTTGTTTCTATGGTCAATTCGTTGGCAGGAGGGTGCGGAAGTGGGGCGTGACTGGCTGGCGCGGCTGGGATGTGTTGTGACGACGTTTGTCGCCCATGGGCGGAAGCCACTGAAGTAAATGATTTCCACTCCTGGGTTTGCGGGGGCGGCGGCGGGGGCAGTGGCACTGCCACCCCTTCCGGCTTGGAAACCTGAAATGAGCTCGGACGTTTGAGATTTTGCGCCGACATCGAAACCGCGGGATTGGCGACTGTAGAATGCGAAATTGTCGTCGTAGGACGTGTCTGTGGCTTCCACGACTGCAGATATTCTTTTGCCATCGCAGCCGCTTTCACAGAGCCATAGGCCTTTGACGACCTGATGAGTAGTCTGACGCGTTTCTACACAAAACACATACCCTATCCCACAAAGCGTATTGCTCACGGAGATTCGCATGCTTTAGAAATGATCTCAGAAAATTGAGGTTAGACAAACAACGATGATTACGTACTGGCACTGGGTGATTAACACCATAGTTCGCCGTCCCTCCCGACGCACTGGGCTGTGAACTAGTTGCAGGAACAGCCGAATATCGCGAATACTGAGGTGTTTGATGCACAGAGTTTGGTACTGCCTGGTGTGGCTGTGCAATCTGAGAAGTGTGCAGGGTTGGCTGAGAAAAACATCACCAACGAGTGTACCGCTACAGAATGTGGACACTCACGGCGGCCGAAACGCCCGCCCGCCCGATCGGATGCGTTCCGGGGTTTGCTCCGTGTGGCGAATACATACTTTGGCTTCCAGCGGTTACCGGGGCGCTGACTGATGGACGGTGTTGTTGGTACTGTACATTGGTTCCGTGAGCGTGGTCTGTGTTAGACCAATGTTGGGGCGCTGAATAGTTTGTGTTCGCATGGTTGTAATTGTGGGACTGTCCGTGATTATGAATATGCTATAAGGGGATCCATGTATGCTCCAGATGAGTGCAAGAAAGAGCATACCACGGGCGCGTTCCTGGGGGCAATGGGCTGCTGTTGGAGAACAGGATGGTGATGGTAAGGAGCTGGCGGCGCGGGTGGCGGAAGGGATGGCGGAAGTTGCTGCTGACTGACATATCCTCAACATGATGCATGTACAATATGAGAGTGGCACATACCCAGAAGCGAGCTGTTGAGCCAACTGAATGAGACGCAACCTACTCATAAGTGGTGAGAGTAACCAGGTTGAGAAAAAAATGACTCACTCATCCTGCCTACGTTGCTCTGCTTGCTGAGATTGCCTCTGTAAGTATACCTGCAAAGCCATCGCATTCACGCGATTGAAGGTTTCAAGCTGACGAGCATTCTCAGCAAATTGTTCTGGAGTCACGCCGTCCTGGACATAACGATCAAGTGCCGATGGAACGGCGTTTGTCAGTTCAAGGTTTTGCCTATCTTGAGGGTTCGGTCGGTTGTTTCTGTCGTCCATGTAGTGCAGAGGGGACAAGTGGAAAGTCCAAAGTCCAATCACCTCTGACGACGTTGACAGTATTAGTCACGTACTGCGTGACCAATGCGTGGGAATCTCGATCATATTCAAATTGATACATACCATCTATCGTACAGTATCACCATCTATTGCTATAACATGCTCCAAATATATCTCGGTAGGAATTATGTTGCGTGGCAAACAGGACAATAGGAGCCATGCGTGCCGACCTATGCCTGCACCAAACTCGATCTTTAATTTCCACGACGCCTTGTAGCACTCCGAGTGTGTATAGGAGTGTCTGGTCGCGGAAGGGGTCTGGCATTAATGCCACGACCGCTCAGCTGGTCATGGTGATGCTTCATTCAAATATCTGCCCTATCAATTCAACTTTTGATGGTAGAATAGAGGACGTAGGGCCTATGAGTTTTATGACACTAGCCATCGATTTACACAAGGCGCTCCTCAAACTCCAACACGGCATCGTTTGCAGGCGTTATAGACCCCTTTTTTTTCTCTTCCCACAACATGAAATGCTTGGGCAGTAGAAAGTACAGGACATCGTCCATGAGATTCCGTGATGGCTGAGCAAGAATCGAGCGAGAAAAGTCGGCGAGTTCGAATGTGGAATCGGGCCTGTTCGCGCGGCGTAATTACAGTCAGTGGACTCAGTAAACGTGCCTGCCGTGTACTTCATGCTCGCTACACGGCCGAGGCTTCCACCCTTACGATCACTTGCATCCCTATCACATTCTCAAATTAACATCGCTACTCGAAGCCCATATCAAGTCTTCGACAGACACGCCAAGCGCTTGCAAAAAGATCGTGCAGCTGCTCGCGATGGGGGAAATCGCAGCCGAACAGTTGACTACGTTCGTGATGACGTCTCCAACAGGATGATAGAGAGATTCAAGGCCAGTTTTTATTCTGTATAGCTCTTCATGTGACATGGCTGAGACGGAAACCAGGATATAAAGAGAAATTTCTCTTCCGTCCTCGATCTCGGATCTGGCTCTGGACATTTTGCCAAACTGCTCGAGTTGGATCAGACGAAAAAAGTGACAATGCTGGACCTGAGTAGTAAGGGATGACATATAATCTCAAATTTCAAGCTCACTATTCTCTCAGAACGTACCCTTGAAAGAGATCCGGACAAGGAGTTTGAAGGTGCGCCCTCATTCTACCTTGCATTTCGTGTACCTGGCTGACTACATGTGAACAGTTCCGGTTGAGAGGCTTGTCGCAGATGAAGAGAAGCTACTCGATACGACCCCGCGAAACTCCCAAGAAGCAATCACATCATGTCTTAGCCTTCATTGGGTTAACGATCTGCCTGGTAAGCAACTTTTGTGAGTCAGACTGCATAGAATTGACGACAAGGCAAACAGGCGTGCTTGTTCAGATCAAGGAAGCCTTGAAACCTGACGGTGTTTTCATGGGCGCCATCCTGGGAGGTGACACACTCTTCGAGTTGCGCACCTCTCTTCAGCTCGCAGAAAATGAGAGAGAAGGCGGAATTTCTCCCCATGTATCGCCGATGGCAGGTGCGCTTGCATTTGACGCAAACTAAATATCGCCTATGATCGCTAGTGCAGATCCTCGTGATATGTCAAACCTGATGAGCCGTGCTGGCTTCACGCTCCTTACTGTAGACGTTGACGAAGTCGGCGTAGGATACCCAAGCATGTGGGAGCTTCTAGATGATCTCAGAGACATGGGCGAGAGCAACGCCATTATTGGACGGTGGGTGCTGTATAATCGACTCTTTTTTCACGCAAAGCTCATGATAGATTCGAGTCGTCATTTATTGCATAGAGACACGCTGGCCGCCGCCTCGGCAATATACAGAGGTATGGAGGAATCATATGGCTGAGGTGCACTAACCACCTGGACATTTAGAGCTCCATGGACAAGAGGATGGCACAGTGCCAGCTACGTTCCAGGTCATCTATCTAGTCAGCTACATTTATTGTGCAATCTTTCGTCTCGCTCACGGTGCAAGCGTAGATCGGGTGGAAACCTGCACCGCAGCAGCCAAAGCCGTTGGAGAGGGGCTCGGGCAGAACGAACCTTAAAGATATTCTCTAGTAAGAAAGAGAGACTATGATGCCGGTTTCTCCACGGCCGTATTCGCGATTCCCGTTGCGATGGGGTCTTCATGCGCAACACCATCCTGAAATTTGCGCTTTGGTATGACCGCGTATAATGACAATTCCCAATCTCTCGTCTCCACCCATTTAACGATAATCTCAAAAACTTGGTTGACCGTCAGGACTTTTCTTGTTGGTAAATGCGATAGAAATCGCCCGATGGGGAGCTGAGCCGCGCGGACTCCTGATTTCTTGGCTTTGTCTAGACAAAGATTCTATAGAATCCTTAATGAAGGGAATTGCGTCGTCAATATTACCTACGCACCTTATATCGATTATGGTCACAAAGTCCACCAATGACATAGGTCTCCCCTTCCTTCAGTTCCTCCAAAACTTCAGCCGAGTCTGCAGTAAGATAAACCACGCGATCTCGTGACACTGGAGTCGCGAGCAGCTTTTCTGGATCATTGTCGTCTTCGTTATCTTCTGTACGATCATCCTCATTCGCCGCGCCTCCAGAACTTTCACCGTCTCTGGGGGCAGACCCAGCTGAGTTTTGTACCCAGAGCTTCTCGTAGCCCTCGGCCCACCACTTTGTCCCGGCCCATCGTTTATATCCCCCATCGTTCAATTTCTCAAGTCGGGAGAGCGTTCGGCCATTGAGTGAGGTGAAGAGGAGCGACTGGAAAGGATTTGAAGAGCGTTGGTTAACGCTGTAGACATAGGCTAGTTGCGAACACAACGAAGTTACTTCCTGGGTGGAGCAAAGATACAGTACCGTTGCGACATGCCGCGAAACAACACGAAAGAAAGCCTCGCACCTTATCGCTCATTTTGTCGTCGAACCCCAGATCCAAGACGACTCTTGCAGCAAACGGCTCCTTTGCGCGATTCGCTTTTGCTCGCTTTTGCCTTTCGTCCTCTGACAGCTGCTCGCCTGCGGCAAGTCTCTCCGCTCTTTTTCTCTTTTTCTCCTTCTTCGCTGCTTTCTCTTTCGCTCGATGTTCCATCTTTCGCTCTTGCTGTCTCGCCATTTTGAGGGCCCTTTTCTGTGCATTTTTTGAGAGCATTACCGTCTCCGATGTGTTTTCCGGTGATAGTGACCTTTCAGAAGAGTGTGCTGTATCATTTTCCATTTGCTGTCGGGTGGAGAGATTGAGGGTGTATGCTCTCGCTTGCCGGGGCGAGCAGCACCGGTCTGTGGTTCCCGTGCCACGGCGCGAGCGAACAAGCGTCGCGCCATTCAATTTCCTTGCAAGACACCTCTCAGTCATGTCTACACATCTCAAATCGATTGTTCTCAATGCTACCACCAAGCACACAGCAACAGTCATTTTTCTCCACGTTAGCGTCGACCTAGTAGATGTGTAATTTGACATTTTTGCTGACGAGACAACTGTCAGGGTTTGGGCGATACAGGCCACGGCTGGAGCCCATTCGTAGAGGGCATTTTCAGAAGGCACCCTGGCCTATCCCATGTCAAGTGGATCTTGCCCCATGCGTAAGCCATAGGTCCTCCCAGGGAAACCTTCCTCGACGTCCTCTAATCACGCGCTCTGTTGATCCAGTCCTTCCCGTGCTGTCACCGCAAACATGGGCATGACAATGCCAGCATGGTACACATGACCCCATTTTCGTGAGATCGTCCCGAGCTCATCGCTCAGCACCTGTATTATCGGGTTCGCACTTGCAGGTTTGACATCCAGAATTTCGACTTTGAATCTGGCGAAGACGAACCCGGCATACTGAGCACGGTATCTTCTGTCAATCAACTCATCTCGGCAGAAATCGAGTCCGGAATTGACCCGGGGCGGATCGTAATTGGCGGTTTCAGCCAAGGAGCAGCGATTAGCGTACTCACCGCCCTCACCAATGATCGCAAGTTAGCGGGCGTTGCCTGTCTGAGCGGCTGGGTACTTTTGAGGCACAAATTAAAGACGGTCACTAGGCTTTCATGTCCTTGGAAACTCACGCTGACACAAATTATCTAGATGTGTTCTGAGCACGCGTCGTCGACACCAATCTTTTGGGGTCATGGCACTGCTGACCCACTCGTCACATACAAGATAGGCAGCTCCTCAGTCGATCTTCTGAAGACTGCCTTGGGTTTCTCCGCGGTTACCGCCGAAGGGTCAGACGCTGCAGCGTTGAAAGGTGTCCTATTCAAGAGCTATGCTGGGTTACAGCACGGAGCCGCACCGGAAGAGCTCAACGACTTGACGGAGTGGCTCAAAAAGATAATCCCCAAAAATTAGAGTGCGATAGGTGACAACATTGCCTCAGACCTTGTCGATAACTTACCGACGTTTCTCACAGGGAGGTGTGGCGTGCATGTGCAGCGGACATAGCATAGAGCGTGAAGCGTCTTGACGCATAACCCGTGTCGTTGTGCAACCGTATCGCTAGAAGAGGATATTTTCTGAATAGAAGACATGTCGTATTCTCAGACTAGCACTGCACAGGTCCTTGGAACGCTCTAGGTCTACCTTGTCCAGTGAACTGTAAGTTCCGCTATAAGCGTTCTTAGCTTAGCTCGCTCCGCATGAGACAATGCCTGTTTGGCTAAAAACAAGCTAATGCGGAGGAACAATGGCAATAATCGGTAAATACCTCTATCGTATCTCCAATGAAACAGCAATTCCCATGGATGCCAGTTCCGCGCACAAATATCGGAAAACGAATGGTACAGCAACGATATCCAAATTACTACTTTTGGCTTGGTGTTGTAGAACATGGTCAGACGAGAGTGCCATCGTCACATCGCCATTTCCCGAAGGTTTGAGATTGAGATCTAAGGTATTCCGAGCTTGCGTATCGTCGTTGTCTGTGCCTTCCCGACATAGTCGACAATACTCGCCTCCCGGGCCAGGTAATTTTGAAGCGTCTGCGTTGAGCGTGCCGTCATCGTAGCCAAGAGAGATTAGGCTACCGCAGGTCCGACACACCCAAGTCGTCGAGTAGTCAGAGCAATTCATCAGCCGGTCTTGTAGTAAAAAGGATGTGCCATGAGCGATGAGCGCGTCTCGCTCCATCTCTCCGAAGCGGATGCCACCGGCGCGTTTCCGACCCTATTCGATACAACCAGTCAGAAAGAAAATTAAAATTATTCTCGTGCCTCTCACCTTAACAGGTTGTCTTGTCAGTGGGTCAACGGGGCCAGTTGTTCGTACTTGAAACTTGTCGAGTACCATGTGTCGCAGCCGTTGATAATAGACCACACCAAAGTAGATGTCGGCAGTGAATTCCTGACCTGTTATCCCAGAATACATCGGTTCATTGCCATAGTAGTTATACCCAGCAGCTCGTAGCTGTTTGCCGAAGTAATCTATAGCAGTGTCTGATTCGGAAAATCTGCCGCAACGATTAGGAAGCAAGATACGGGAAACTGTAAATTCCACGAACGTGAAAGGTGTAGCGTCTTGTGCAAGGCCGTGCATGGCCGCAGCTTTCCCAGCCATGCTCTCGACCAACATACCGATGGTCATGCGACTAGGGAAAGCATGTGGGTTGATAATGATATCGGGCTGTATTCCGCTTTCGCTAAAGGGCATGTCGATCATTGGCCATTTTTGGGAGCAGACACCTTTCTGTCCGTGCCGAGAAGAGAATTTGTCACCAATTACAGGTGAGCGAGAGATCCTGAGCGTGATATGTATTTTTTGTAGCTCAGAATCACCAGCGTCGGTTCCTGGTATTAATCAATCAGGACACCTCGATGAAAGAATGAAGGGCGACAACAGGGCGCACCAAGAAGACGAACTTGATCGACATACGCTGTTTCGTCACCTTTGTACCTCACAAAGCAGGTCCGTCCCGTAGTATCGTCGACATAAGCCGCAATGGGATCGCCTGATATCAGCCTGGTTCCAATGAAGGGAAGGCCATCCACATCGAGAAAGTGGCAGCAAGGGTGCTGCTTATCCTCCGGCTCCAATCGTATGTCTCGTCCAAGCTCAAAATGTAGCGTGGGCGCAGCGCTGGATTTTGATGCCCCTCTAGTCTCCTTCAAATCTATAATCTGTGACTTATACACGGTCCCGTAACCAAATCCGCGTTCGTGCACAGACTTGTTCAATATCATAGCGTCCTCCATGTCATAGCCCGTATACGAGATGACGGCGACAACCGCATTGGTCCCATTCGGGAAAGAGTCCATGGCATAGGTATTGTGCAACTTGGGCCGGACCAGAGGTGATTGTCCAGTCTGTAACCGATAGAGCTTATTATCTGTACGATGGTTCAGCGAGGTCGACGGAGTTCCCATTGTTTGTTTCCCCATCTGTCAAGCGTATTCATCGTATCAAGCTCATTTTACCGGATACTGGACGGGCGCACCTGACATTGATAAATGTTACGGGGACTCTGATTGAAGTCCGAGAAAGGCGTCATGTTAGCTAGAATCGAGAGAAAGTTTGTCGGCGCATGTTCGATGTGTGTTGAGACCCCCGATTCTACCTCATTGGGTGATATTGCAATGTCCATGTACACTTGTTCAAAGGATCCAATCTGGTCGTCCTTTCCATTGATGATGTATTTGACAGGGCGCATGATGCGTGAGCGTGACGCGAAGAGGAATAGACCAGGGTACTGCCCACCCTCAGATGGTAGAACCAGACCAATTTCGAGATCCAAGGGGATGTTATGGATACCTTCCGTCTTCCATATTCGCAGACTAGTGGCGAGACTTTTTGCAACCGGTGGTTTCGCCCACCCGATGATACGCCCATCCAATTGAACACAGATATTTTGGCTTCCACTTACAGAAGGTGCGAAGGGATCGGTCATCCCATGACCAACAAGCAAAGAGGTGATGTGAGAGACCGCAAGAGGAGAAGTGACAATGCGGCACATGCGAGATAGATGGTTGAGTAGACCACATGGAGACCCGTCTGGGGTGTGAACAGGGCAAAGAAAACCTGGAAACACTTTAGTCATGTGCAAAAGTTCACCAAGAGGATTACTCAACCCCAGGCCTCAGGAAGCAATTTCCGCACCGTGGTCGTTTTCAGTTCTGCAAAGAAGGCCCCCCGATGAATACACCTGAAATGGCTGATATATCGATGCCAATTCAGCTTTTCGGCAACGATCGTGAAACCTGCTGCCTGTTGTAAGTCAAGGCCGGTTGGTGATACCAGGTTCCCGGTTGCTAGAAAATTTGCCAACCGAGATCCGATATCAAAATTGATACGCGCCAAAACCTTGGGAAGATATAGATCTTCAAAAGAATGTCAGTTCCGCTAAGTGAGCGAGGTCATCTCTTTACCATCCAGGAAGTTGACTGATGTATCTTGCTTTCGAACATCTTGGATAATCTGATTGCGAACCTGATTGAGTGTTTCCTCGAGTTTCTCCTTAATAATCATGCCATACAAACTTCCTGGTAGAAGGACTTCCTGATGTTGGGGAGAGTCGGGGTTATCGACGCCACAAGTCTTTGACACGATTGCGTAGAGCTTCCTTAGCATAAACCTGTTCAAATGTAAGTGGCGATCATTGGACGCCGAAAGGGAGCGACTGCGCACAGGAGCATCCTGAACTTGTCACGAGGCGCCTCAAGATGAACAAGAATGAGTTTTCGGACGAGCCACGAGCCAACTGCTAGGTTTGTCCAATCTTCAGGCAATCCTAATACAACGCGAAACTTGTCGCCGAGATAATCCAAGCACTGATCACCGCTGTGCAAGCTATATATCTTATAGCTGCGCAACAATAGTTCGGCACGGTCTATCAAAAACGTGTTTTCGTAGTCTTGCATGACGACGCCTTCAAATACATCCCTGTCTGAGGCTCCAACTAACGCTTTCAAAAGAAGCATGATAGGCACGACGTATTCTTGTTTTCGCCAGCTAAACCGCAACATTGCGTTACCATTCGTCAGATAGTGGAGTGTGTTTGTGACACTAGTCTGATCTGGGCGTACGCAACGTATTTGAACGGCATACATTGTGTAGGAAGGACCACGACTTTGGAAAGAGGGGCGGTTGAGAGAAATGACGTGATTCCTACGAGGAAGAATGAGATAGCGAATGAGACGTTCATTTCCATTGATGATGAAGTATCCTCCAAATTCTTCAGGTTCTTCATGGCGCCTCACGAGTTCCGCTGAAGACAGAGAACGAAGATTACAACGAACAGACTGTACATTGATATTAAAGCTAGAACTGGAGAACGTTGGAAGGAACACGTACCCGAACCATGATTGGGATTATACCACAATCCTTGGTAACGAATCGCACTGTTTGATCTGGTTCGTCAACCTTCCAGCAAAGTTTTATGGTCATACGTCCGCGGTAGGAAGTCAGTCTTTCTCTGGCCTATGAGGGGCGTGCTTAGTTCCAGGACAGATTGCAAGTCGAGGATGGCATGTGAGGAGTATGCCCACCTCGGAAGGAAAGACCTTGCGCTCTATAGCGCGTCTATCTCTGTCGGGAACCATCGGTCGCGCGATGGAGACTTGTTCGATCCAAACTTGAATTTCTCAGTGGAGATGAACTCGTTACAGAAATCCAGATTCTCACTGCTCAGCCTGTTTCCCCACCCGTTGTGGCTTTCTCCAGAGGCAGACTGCCTTGCTCCATCAAAAACCACGCGTTCGCCGATATCCTTTATTGCCAAGCTGAGGAGGCCGAAACCGTCCCCATCTCCAAAAGGTAGACCCGAGTCATCGAAAAGTGCATTAAATGATTCGATATGCGGTGCAACAAACTCATTTAATATCGGGAAGGCATGGCTGCCAGTAGGAGGATGTTTAAACGTTGATTCACGAGCTGCTGTGTTGAAAGTATGCTTAGAGCTGTCCGGCGCTGACATATTGGACGGATTGGACGGGGGCGGAGAGAAAATGCGGCTTACATAATATACGCGTGAATTCCAGAATAAGGGGCGCGTTTGAAGCTCCGACTAAATGACTCAGGACCACTCGAGTCCACAGTCGACGATTGAACGACGGCGGTCGGGAGCAGCGAGCGAGAACTCTTTCGATACCACCCTCTAAACCTCTCTCCTCATGTTTGGAAATACTGGCATTCAATCCTCTTGGGCTAATCCTCAACAAAATCAGCAGCAACCTCAACCTCAACCTCAACCTCAACCTCAACCTCAACAGCCACAGCAACCACAATCCGGATCCGTGTTTGGTCAGCCAAGCGCGTTTGGTTCTGGAGGGGGCGGTGGTGCAGGAGGTGCAGGAGGTACGTCGTTAACCCTTGACACGTTTTCGCTTCCTGTAAGCACGATGTTTCTTTTGTTTCTCAGTTTTTGGATCTGGTGGAGGCTTTGGCCAGAATCCACAACAGCAGCCACAACAAGCGAACTCGATGTTTGGAAACATCGCTTCCAATCCTAATCCTACACCTGCAACAGGGAGCTCGACGTTTGGTTAGTCATTTTCAATCCCTCTTTGGCATTTTTCTTCTTATCAGTATCTCATCAGGGGCATTCGGGGGCAATAACAACAACAATCCGTTTAGTAACACAAAGCCCGCCAGTGGGTTTGGCGCGTTTGGAGGTGGGGGGACATCTGCCTTTGGCACGGGTAGCGGAGCATTCGGTTCGACGACTCCATCTCAACCGGCTGCGCCAAACACAGGCTTGTTCGGCCAAACAAATACCGCTGGGAGCGCGTTCGGACCTGGTACGTTTGGTAACAAGCCGGCAACAAGCGCGTTCGGACCAACGAGTTGTATGTCTGCAAAAGAAT
>Ga0193693_1000076_pt1 | contig 13233 bp, 20 predicted proteins | sample L3a2metaG_FD_144916 | JGI IMG/M metagenome (GOLD analysis project Ga0193693, IMG submission 144916) | Soil microbial communities from a riparian zone of the East river system, Colorado, United States - L3a2 | ecosystem: Environmental > Terrestrial > Soil > Riparian zone | place: USA: East River...
GGCTCCTGGCAAGGAATTATGCTGTGGGTAACTTACTCATGTTGGCAGTAACCAGATATGTGTCAACCGTGGTGGTTGCCCGTAATCGGCTGTTGCATATACTGTACCGGCACCGTGTCAGCTTGCCAACTGTATGTTTTTGCTGAAAACCACTACAGCAGCTGTGCTCGCCCTCGATCAATTTACTAGCTAAGCATTGGTGCAAATTGAAGGAGCGGCGCAGGTTGGGCGCTGACTCGGAGTGGCTCACACCAACAACAACGGTGACATATCTCCTGTTGTCGTCAGATACCACCAGGGTACAGTAATAATTTCCGAGCACCGCACCACGGGCTATTATTGTCAAGGCTGATGTAATAAAGGCTCGGTTGATCCGATTCACGGATCCAACGAAGGGATGGACGAGGATGACAGACGACGACAACAGCAACAGCAACAACAATATCAATGTAGACGGACGGGCTAGACAATGAGACTGGCCCGATGACTAATCAAGTACCGAATGTTTTTCCTCATCTTCATACAGCCCGCTCAAGGGGTATATATCGCGGCAATCATCCGGAAATTCTATCAAAGATTTGTTCTCTAGCTATCCCCCCCGCCGTGTCCGGTGCCAAGTAGCATAATCAGTTCACGCGGTGCTGAGCCAGCAACTGCGCGATGATGTATTCTCCGCTCCCCAAAGCGACCTGCGACGCCGTCCGATGGTCAGAATCCCACGCGGTCGTATCAGCGCCCGATTCCAACAAAATCTGCACGATGTCGAAGTTACCCTTCGCCGCGGCCGCATGCAAGGGTGTACCGTATTTACCCCCCTTGTTGTTTACGCTTCCTGGAAACTTCTCCGCGAGATATTTCACGATGTTTGGAAGCTCGCATAACACGGCATAGTAGATCGGCGGGGCGGCTGGTTTCTCTGGACTCTCGGTCGGCATAGATTCCATTGTGGGGTTGTCGATGTCGTGTAGCCATACCCAGGCTGCGAACGTGGATTCTTGCGCGAAAAGACGTTCGATGCCGAGACGGATATCCTCCCTGTCGGCCACGTTGCCGTATTGCGCGTGGTGAAACCAGTACTTGGCGGCGTAGTCCGCCATCGTGAAGATCTCGATGGTATTCCTGTCGAGCGGCGGTTTTAGGTTGTCATCAAAATGGAGGAGTGGGGCGATACAGGTTTGCACCGCGACCCAATGCGAATCCTCGATGTTGCAATGGTAGCGCTTCACCCTGTCTGGGACGACGTCCCACAAGATGCGGTCCGAGTAGAAGAACTCGGGAACGGACAGGTGCGCGAATTGCACGTATTGAATGCCGTTAATCCAATGCGTGGTGACCAGATTGTGGCACACGATGAATATGTCCGATTCTGGGGTCTCGGGATGCCAAATCGCTTCATACTTGGGCGTTGTGCCAGTGTCGTAGTCGATAGTGAGGATCTCGGATAGCTCATCGACGAGAAGCGGACGGGCGCAGACTCTGAGAAATTGGATCATGCGATGGGTGTGCTCCCAATTTTCGTTTGGGACGCGCTTCACCACGCGACCGTATGTTATATCGTAAGTCGGTTCGGTCCAGTCTAGGACAGTTTGGACGGTGGCAGGAAGGCAACTTGGTAGAAACTGAAGCTGACATACGACCCATTGATATCTATTACACCATCGTGTGAGGAGCTCAATATACTAGTGGGATGCAGTCACTCACGCGCCTGCACCTTTAGTAGAGAGTACTTCCCAGGTGGAAACCCTATCCTCATATCTCCATCTCCGCATTCTTGAGTTCTCTTGAATACGCCACTTAATATAATCAATGATGCCTTGCAAATGTTCCTGATTTTCGTGAAGAGACACGGTTTGAGACGCGAGAGGTTGAAGGGCATTGTGGATGTCGTCTTCGTGGAGATTGGTGGCGAATATACGTAGATCCTCGCGGCCCAAGCCGACGAGCGCTTGAATGAGTTGCACCGAATCACGTGGGCCTTGAGGGTTGGTAGAGAGACATTCATCTAGACCATCGATGATAATGTATGTAGTGCCTTGTGTGCGTGAGAGCATATCCTTCAAGCATTTGAGGAGGGCATCGAGACCGGGGATTTGTGCACCATTTCCGTGGTTTGAATATAACTCTTGGAGAACGTTCCGGCGATCGTTGGACTGGGAGGCGAGCTGAATGATGAGGGAGAAGATAGCATTTTGGACGCTTCGCTTTGCGGGGTCACGAAAGTCACAATAAAAATACGCTAGGGAGGTTGATCCTTGTTCATAGAGCGGCGCGAGGTCCTGGATGACCGCGGAGCTGGTCATTGTGTCAATATATATCCAAGAAGAGGCTGCTGGGCACAGTGTCACGCACGCAAGGAGGGTCTTGCCCGAGCCGACTATAAAAGGGGCATTGAATGAATGACAAGGGAGATGGAGAATGACAGAGTACGCACATCTACCACGGACCCAGTATAGCGTACCATTGGTTTTCCAGGCCTTATAGGCATCTCCATTGAGAAACCATTGGAATGTATCTTCCTGGCGAGCCTTGTGAGCGATCCAATGACTTATTGATGGATCGGGTGGATCGAGCCAGTTCTGATACGTCGATATTCTTTCACCTAGGAATTGACTCAGCTATCAAAGGTAGTACCAGACTTATGATTCCGGGGGAAACCCACTCTGCTCTGGACTGAGGAGAGGATCGAAGTCTGATTCCGGAGTGGAAAACCGTCGCGGCGGCGGCGGCGGGGGCTGATCCTGATCCTCGGATGAAGACATGACGCTGGCCTGTTATTTAGAGTGAGGGGTGGGATCCGTGTGAGAGAGAGATGTGTGGTGTGTGGGGAGGGGGGAAGGGAAAATGGCGAGAATAAATGGATCAAGGAGGGCTTAGGGTTTATAAACTGTTGTATCACCGCATGTCATGTCACTCGCACGGCCTCGTTTCCAAGTCCGCCAACTGTGATAGTCGCCCATATCAAAAACGGTGCACTGCATCGATGCCAGAATGAGCGGGAAGGGTGCGCAGTGCCAGTGTCCCGATGCCGAGGGAATGATTCGTCGGGCTGTCTGAGGGCTGAAGACGACCACGGAGGGTGGGATATGAGTTAATCGCCAGAGGAGATGGGCTAGTGGGATGGGCACTTGAGCGCTTTCGAGAGGATAACAAGGGAAACATTGAGAGCTCAAGAGGGCCGCAATGTACCTTTTGTCCATCTTTGTCTATCTTCTGCGTCTCCCTCTGCCGTTCGCGTGGCCTTCGCGCTGCCCTATCTTTCTCGCCACTGAGTGGCAGGGACACACAGTGCTCTGGGGGAAATCTGTAGTGCGTCGGGTGTGTAGCCCCAGGAACTGTTGTTATCAACGCTCCGCTTGAAATTCTGAATACAACACCGACTACCTTGCGGCTGGAGCATTCAGCCCACCGTATATACTGCGAACTCATGTAGCGTATAACGGGTCCAACTGTACCCTTATTTCAGTGGTCATGTATGCCTCCCCGAGTAAGTAATCCCGTGCGCTTGGTGGATCCTAGGCGGCGCCACAGCATACATCCCGCCACATCAGCAAGACCGATATAATTCTTGATCATGCTTAAGGCTACCCCCAATGGCCCTTGAAATCGACTTGAATCAGTCTTGACTCTGTTTGACATCACTTCGGTTTACTTGGTGATTCAATTTTATATGAGAACTGCCTTTCAAGGTGCATCAAGGAGAAAATTTGTGTATTTTGCTTTCAAGAATTTTCTGACTTTTGCTGGTGCACTCCTTGACCACTTTGGCTCTAAATTCACCCCATCTTACCAATAGCTTTTTGTGTATCTAGGAACAATGTTTTGGCACCACCCTAAAAACTGTATTCAAAGAGATACAGTGGTGTTGCGAATCGATCGATCGAGTGTCACGGAGCGTGTATACAGTACTCTTCGATAATGTTGATGTTGGCCGGGTGCAAGACGAAAAGAACTGGAGCTCGGCGTTGATAGCACAGCGCTCTTCGATGCTATTGGAGCCGGTACAGCGGTATTTTTGGCGCGATGAGATACTCTCCACTATACTGTGCCTGACTAAGGCGCCTATGGTATAGCTTTAGGATTTAAGCTCCGACTCGCTGTCTTTCTCTACCATGGCCAGTCTGGCACTCCGCGAACACACGAGTGTCAGGTAATTACAAAACTGATTGTGCGATGGAAATTGAATAGTAGATATATGGTACAATTAGTGGACTTGCAAGTCCCAATCATCCATCCTAAATACCAGAGCTAGGGTATTACTATACTAGATGACATGGCCAGCCCTGGCAAAGCTAAATTACACTAATCGCATGAAATCAATCATGTATCTGATCATTCTCACTCCAATAATCACCCTCTTTGCGGATAGGGTATGCACGTATGCGCCTGGATGTCGATCCGAGGGCTGGCAAGCAGCAACGAACGATGTGATGATTTCGGACATGTATTCTTGGGTCACAATGGAAGCAAAGTCCGCAAAAGTGCCGGGAACATATCTTTGGCCACTTCCCCTGTGACCGCATGCTCCAGAGCAGAAACAATGTTTCGTACAAAAACTCCACTCTCCACGAGCGCTTTCACGCCTGGGAAAGAATAAAATAACTCTAGCCATTGTGTAGAATCGGCCATCTGTTCATGTGGTCGCGAAACTGAGGATGAAAAATAAAATGCCTGATGTCGAGTTGTTCCACATTGGGAAGGAATGGGAGAGGGTGATGTTGATAATGAATATATACTCCGACCCAACGTGCAACACGAAATTCCGAGCCCAATTCGAAGCCGACAAGGCAATTCTTGGAACGATGGCGATGTCACTCGCCTTAAGTTCGATGGTCGTTTTACGGGGCAATCTCGACCCTTCTGTATGATCGATGAATAGGATGAGTTTCAGGATATCGAAGGAAGGCCGGTCGAAGAACTCTGTGGAAAGTTTTTTAGAGATATGAAGCATCCAGTCTGGCGACGAGGTACTTGAGGTACTTGTTGGAAAAACCGGCGGCGCGTGCGGGAAACAAGTGGGTGAGAAGGTGGGCAGGCGCGCAAGGGTGCCCGAGAGTATATATGGTATTATAGTAATGAAAGGAGTATATACGAGTATACTGTCAGTATGATGAATGGAAGGAAAATCATTATCATAGTAGAGCTAGTGTATTCTACTGAAAACTTGGCTAGAACGAATAAGCCGCGCGAGCTCGATTTCTACAGTACTCGCAGACACCCTGAAACTGAAATTCAGTTAGAGATTGAAAGACACCATGATCTGCCAGTGGCCCGGGAGCGATTGATGGGAGTGGGATATTTGCGTGAGTCCAGTAGTCGAATCGTGTTTCAAGAAAGTTGAATTGAACTGGGTCAACACTGAACTGGGTCAACACAGGGAGGCGATTAACGAGTATTTCTACTGACAGTTATTTGGTTCTTGGGATATTGATAAGCTGCCAGTGAAGAGAGACCAGGTCCTGGGTAGACAAAAGGAAAACAAGTAGTATGGGAAATGCGACGCCGACGAGCTAAATATCACGTAGTCGTGAGATGGATGGACCAAAAAAGGTAGTAGGAAGGAGTAGTGGCCTGTATGCTGAATCCGGAGATTCAAGTCAAAGTTGCTCCAGAGCCGGAATCGGTCCCTGCCTCAGCGCGATCGATGTGTAACTGGCTTTCGGCTAGTACCGTAAAGTCGCAGTTGCAGACGACGTGGTGAGGATGACGAACCTCAGCACACGGGCGCGAGCTTTTGCCAATTCCATGGTGTCCGGAATTGAGGGTGATACCTTAACTCCAGTGCGAGCAGTCTATCATATCGAAAATTTCGTGGAGAACGTCCGAGTCGTCGAGGTCCTGAGGAATACATCAATCGTCAGTGGCACAAGTCGACCAACCGGGCTGACTACTCAACGTACTCAACAATCGTGTGTGGGTGTGCAGCCGGCGCTCTTCTTGCCTCGAGAAAGTCCATCGATTTGAGTCAGTATCCCCCTGGGCTCAAAAAGTGCGCAAACGGATGGCAGCCTCGGTCGCGATTATTATGCCGCTTACCATTCGTAGTCGATGGATCGTTTTGATGGGCAACTGTGGACATACTCAGGCTGGTGCATCAAAGGAAACAAGACCCATTAATTCAATAGAACTGCAAAGACCGGACACATTTTCCATTACTGTATTGGAACTATGAATACACTAAGGCGGAGCTGGGAGAGGATGTATTCGAGAGTTAAAGTGACATGACCAATATTGTTACACGTCAAACGCGCTACTTTCCCACCCTGAGGTACGCTCCTCCTCCTTCTGCTTGTCAGATAACTTCTCCTCAAACGTGCGCACTTTCTTGAGCCCTGCCTTTATCCCGGCCCTGCCTTGCCCAGCCACTTCTCTACCCACATCCACTATACCTTCCGCGCTAACATCGACATCAATTCCGGCGTCAGGCAAACTTTCCTTTAGAGGTTGAACCGGCGTGCCCTTCGGACCATGTTTTTCTGGTCCTAGCACTTGAGGCTCAGCACCAAGTGCAACTTCAGCGTCGGAGCCGTTGCGAATGATTCCGCTACCAGTCGTGCGCCAGCCTGAGGAGAGACCACCATGCATGCGCTGCAAACGCCCGAGTTCGCTCCACCATGCCGAAGCCAAGGCAGGGCCACGCTCCAACCCGGCGTCTTGGAACACCTCGGCACGCGAAGTGATGTCCCAGACGAGCGCATCTATACCATCGAGCGCTCTCTGGATATTGGCGCTTAACGTATTCTGCAACGCACCTCGTAGACGCGCCGTGAGTAAGGGACGGAATACGGTAAGAAGGACCGGGTGATTCGATTTGATCACGCGCACGTCGACATCTTCGGAAACATGAACCACAACGTGTTCGATGCGTAGAAACCTTTTCCGCTCGGCACATTCCGCGAGTCCTGCTGCCGTATTCGGAATCGTCCTAACTTTGATATCGACGTCGATACCTTCCAGTGGAAGTGTTATCTCTGCGAGACCGGTAAATTCTTTGGGTCCGACAATCGCGGATAGGTCGTGGTAGTAAAAAGAGAGTTCGCTGAGTTTGAGTTGTAAACCTTTTATGTGGATGTGCGTTAAAGCTCCCATGGTCGTCGTCGATTTCCCCTCTGTGGGCGCTACAATCTCAAAGTCGGTTATATTGCGGACGAAAACTTGCCCCGGGAGAAGATTCAGAGATGATATATCGAGATCTTCGAGAACTAATTCAATCTTCTCATCGACAAATTCCGTGCTTGGTGTACAAAGTAAATGGATTATGGGAAGGCAACGGAAGGGTGCAAAACATACCGGGGAATCGGAAGGCTCTTGAGTATGCCGACAAACCGCGGAATATAGACGTTGAAAAAATCCGTCCATAACCACGATGTGCTGCTGACTGCACTTTGCAGGCTGACTGCTGCTACGTCAACGAGACACTCCTCGATGTCGCGTCCAAGCTGAGCATGCGCCTTGCGTACGGCCTGTAAATATTTATCCTGCTCCATTCGCTCCTGAAACTCGAGACCTTCACTTTGTAGCGCCCCAAAATCCTCCTTCCATTTGCGGCCCTTGTCAGAATTCAAGTCAGTCAGAACATTCCAACGCTGGCAAAGATCCTCGCGAATATTCCTCATCTCCTCCGGGTCATTATCGCCAGTGTGTTCGAGTGCCCGCCTCGCAAACGCGAGATAATCATCAAACCACTGTTGCAGATTCGCGTCATTGCGGATGTCAATGATGCACATGCGCAGGGCAGAGTGCAAGTCGTCGAGATTTTTGCCTCCGGCAAAACTCTGCGCGAGTTGGTTCACACAGCGTACGGCATGAATGAGATGCTTCTCTGGCGTTGGATCGTCGATAAAAGACTCCAGGGACGTTGACTCGGCGGCAGCTGCGGCCATATTTCCTATCGCTTGAAGCCACTTCTGTGCAAGACCAAAGAGCGTGTCAAGCGACCGACGATATTCTGAGTCTTCTCTTGCTCGTTTTGTCATCTACCAAAAGGATCAGCGGTCAGTGAAGTGCACCTCTTTTGGGGCCAGCCGTAAGACTGACTTTAGAAATAGCTGCATGCAATCGGGTGCGAGAGCGATCCGTGAGGTGAGTAGTCTTGTGGCCCGCAAATTGGGCAGCACCGATGGTAGCGGATCCAGCATCTCTGGCAATGTCCATACTTTTCTCGAACATCTCGCGCGCATCGGCCCGTTCGAGCTGTTCCTTAGTCTGTTTGGTGATACCGACGCTGTCGCGTTCCCCAGACTGCACCTCGCTTTCGACACCGCGCAACTTTTCAGCTGCTTTATTGGACTTCTCGGCGACATATTCTGCGGCGTCTGCAAATGACAGCCGGGTGAAAGAGGCAAAGTCTGAGAAGACACCGAAACCTTCCGTCACGGCGCTGTCCCAGAAGATTTGGAGTGAGGTGCGCAAAGACGCGACAATCGCTCGATAATCGTTGGATGCTTCCTTTGAATCTACCGGGTTATTCAAATCGAGTGAAGACGCGACGATGTCGGCTTGGCCAAGATGCCAGATAGCTTTCTGGACGATATTTTCATCTACGAAGGATTGAAAATCGTGCGCAAGTTCAGAGGGGGGAGAATCGTACCGTTCTTATGAGAAAGATAATTCTTATAGGCTTCAAGGAGGCCACGAAGGTCTCTGACTAGCTTCTTGCCATTCTGGCTCAGCTCGCCTGCACTGGCAGTTTTTTCAACTTGAATGAGCTCGGATTGCAGTAATTTGTCTATCCAGGCATCAATCTGAAGCTGAGAGGGCTGTTTTCCGGCTTTGAGTGCGGCGATGATAGAGGTTGTCTTGTCCATGGCAAGCGAAAGGATAGAGAGGGTTCTTCTAGGGGGTGAGGGGTTCTTCCTTATATACGCAGAACCGATAGGAGCGGTACATTACGGACGGACGGGAGAATGACGTCCTGGCTTATTCGCATGTGATAGGAGTACTCCACAGTGACAAGCCGAAGTGGCTTTCAGGCGACGATCACTATGTCATCGACTAGCGGGATTCGCGAATGCACGTCCCACCATGGCAAAAATGTTATTATTTATGCGTGTTATGCAAGGGAGAAATACAGCGCGATGAGAAATGCAGGGAGAAGACGGTGCAAGTGCGAACAACGGCCTGTAGATCAGTCAAAGAGACCAAAGCCCTATTGAATATAACACATGCATACATTAGCGCTTGACAACATAGAAGCATACAGAGTAAATACGCACCATGTCTTCATCCGATTCTTCCTTCTCCTCTTCCTTCTTCTTCTCTTCTGCTGGTGCCTCAGCGGCGGGAGCGGCACCGCCGGCGGCGGCAGTGGGACCAGCTGCAGGTGCACCGCCTCCTGAACCAACATTGGAAAGAAGTTCCTTCACGTCCTTTCCTTCGAGGGCCTTGGCAAGGAGGCTGGCCCAGATAGGCTCAAGTTCTACGCCAGCAGCGTTGGTAATTGTAAGAATCTTTTCAGACTGAAAGCTGAGAGTCAGGTGTGCTTGCCGGGACTAGAAGGTAAAATAGCTTACAGTGATATCTACACCGTCATCAGCGAGGATGAGGGAAGCATACGTTGCCGCAAGTTCGATATTTGCCTAGATAAATGATATTAATGAGTCAATAGTTGTCTCGTATACACGCATCCGAATGAACCCATATGCATCCACCGTTCAGATGGACCCCGTTTGAGAAAGAAAACAATTTTATGTGGTCCATGCAGCAAAAAAATACTATTTACCCACCATTATAGGGGTTGTTTTGGGGGGGTGGGCAGAGGAGGATCAATGCTACAAAGTTTCGATATCAGACTCTCGGGATCCTCCAACGCGCTATTTGCGGCTATTTGTAGTGACACGTCTCTCTCTCAGCCCGCGACCTGTACCGACACGCTTCTCTATTCCGCCTCTCGCAGTGATGAGCGGGTGTAAGTTCTCTTTTCCCTTTACTTCAACTCTCTGTAACGTCGCCGTCTACAGTCCGCTTCCTTAACTTAGTCCGACCTTTCCTCCCAATTCTTCCCGAGGTCTCTTCACCCGACCGCAAAGTAATTGTATTTCTTTGTTATTCTCACAATTTCCTAACCGTATATCCCAGGTCCCTTTTCACCAAAAAGTGTTATGGACGGCCGTTACTCTCCTTATTTTTTTGGTCTGCTCACAAGTCCCCCTCTACGGCATCATGTCCTCCGACTCGTCTGATCCATTCTATTGGATGCGTGTCATCCTCGCCTCCAATCGGGGCACTCTCATGGAACTCGGAATAAGCCCCATTGTCACCTCCGGCATGATTATGCAGCTTCTGGCAGGCGCTAATCTCATTGATATTGACTTTTCTCTCAAGGAGGACCGTGGTTTATTCTCGGGCGCCCAAAAACGTGGGTGCCAGCCTTGCCACTCGCTCCATATCCGCTGACTTGTTTATGGGGCAGTGTTCGCACTTCTGATCTCCCTCGGTCAAGCAACAGTATATGTCCTCACTGGACTTTACGGCCAGCCTCGAGACCTCGGCGCGGGAGTCTGCCTCTTACTCATTATTCAACTTGTTGCCGCGGCTCTTATAGTCATCCTACTCGACGAGCTTCTTCAAAAAGGTTACGGACTCGGCTCTGGTATAACTCTCTTCATCGCCACCAACATTTGTGAGTCGATAGTGTGGAAGGCGTTCTCACCCACTACCATCAATACTGGCCGTGGACCCGAGTTCGAGGGTGCCATCATCTCCCTTTTTCACCTTCTCTTCACCTGGAATGATAAGGGCCGGGCTCTTCGGGAGGCTTTCTGGCGCGAGCGTCTTCCCAACGTCATGAACCTCATCGCTACTCTTGCCGTTTTTGCCGTTGTCATTTACCTTCAAGGCTTCCGCATTGAGATCCCAGTCAAGAGCAACCGTTTCCGTGGCCAACGCGGCTCCTACCCTGTTAAACTTTTCTACACCTCGAATATGCCAATCATGCTCGAGTCGGCACTCACCTCACACATCTACATCGTTAGCCAGATGCTTTTCTCCCGCTTCCCCGATAATTTCTTTGTCAAAATCCTCGGAATTTGGGAGGTAATCTTTTTCTGCCACGCGCCATTCTTTACCGTTCTGACATTGTTTTTTTCTTAAGCCGATGGAGGAATCCTCCCAGCTCGCCGCCACCTCCGGCTTTGCTTATTACATTTCGCCCCCACGGACTCTCCATGCAGCATTCGTGGATCCCATTCACACGATTCTATATATACTGTTCATGGCGTCCGTATGTGCCATCTTCTCCAAAACTTGGATTGAAGTGTCGGGCTCTGGCCCACGTGACATCGCCAAACAATTGAAGGATCAACAACTGGTGAGACTTCACCCACTTTGTCCACGTCTAGTCTCCTGATCAAGTCTAGGTCATGGCTGGTCACCGAGAAGGTTCGATGTATAAGGAACTAAAGCGTGTTATTCCGACTGCTGCCGCGTTGGGTGGTGCTGTTCTCGGCTTACTCTCAGTAGCTGCTGACCTCATGGGTGCGATTGGCTCTGGAACCGGTATTCTCATGGCGGTTACCACCATCTATTCTTGTGCGTACTGTTATCTGACCATCTTTGCAATCTGCTCATGCCTTGTATGTTAAGACTGGGAAATCGGACAGCGGGTATGTCTCTTCTCTATCACTTTCATATTATGTCTGTTTTCAACTGCAACGTTTACCTAGGAATCTGGTGGTCCCGAAATGGCTGCCTTGGGCGACTTCATTTGATCCTCCACTGTCGAGGATTTGTTCTGGCAAGTTATAGTCTGGAACGCAGAAGGATGAGTAGATTACGACGGTTGGTAATATGTGACTGGGTTTGTGAATGCACGTCGGTGATGTAATACCTCGGTCCACGCACTCTGCGTTGTAATGACAGGGTTTCATACCTCGTGCTTGAGATGCCTACAGGAGACTTGTCACTTGAGTTTCGCTTGTTTTTCCCCTGTCCATTGCAAGATCATGACACTCATGAAAGGCGACACTCCGTGAAATTTGGAATCAAGTTTATTTTAACAAATGAAGAGCCACACTAGTAACGAGTGACTAGAAGTTCGAAGTTTCTAACCAAATATTACTGTCCCATCGGCCTGCGATACGACCACCTATCTGAATGCAGTCAAGATATTCTATGAAATTGAGGTACACCGTAGGCAACCTTTTAATTTCAGCTTCCAAGTGAAAAAGTCCATAAGAGCCAAAAATTTATGATATATATATATCCTTTACTCATCGCCACGTAAGGCCACCGTTGCTGTAAAACTTGGGTGAAGCCGGGTTGAGGCAATCTGGTACATCGCCAAGCGGCTGTGTGCTCTGCAGCACGATGAGACCGAGCACAAAAGCATCGAATAGGCCTGGTATTGCGCAGGCACCATCGAAGACCTCTAATAATTGCGATTTGGAGTCCGGGGCGGTGCGCCAGCGCGCGAGGGGAAGGAGGGGAAAAGTGTGCTCATCATCGACGCGAAGAAGCTAAACATTGAAAGCATGTCACAGTAAGTTTAACATCATGGGAGCGGGCGAAGGGGGAGGAGGTAGTCACGAACATAGCCTACGCCACCTTTGCGCTCTGTGATGGAATACCTGGCACCGCCAAGAGTGAGAATACGAGATCTGCAGGCAGGGAAGCAAGCAAGCCATTAAGATTGAACTTCGTAGACGAATAAAGAACACGTACTGCAAATCCGATGTTGCGCCAGAGTTTGAGTCTGCGAGTGGGAGCCACTCTTTGCATTTGACCTTGCGCTGCTTCTTCTTCTGCTTCTTGTCGGGCGCTGGACCGAATCGAACGCGCGGGCTCGCGCGATCCCATCCGAATCGAGCTAATTGCTCGCCGTCCTCCTTAGTGATGACGTTGACTGTATCCGCATCTGCATCTGTGTCGGAATCGGGGTAAGGCACCAAGCGCCTCACGGACGTCTTCTTGATCTTAGCATCTGAGGAGGTGGTGTAGAGAGTGCGGCCGGCCGCGTCGAGTATGGATGCGTTGAGGATGCCCTCGCCCGGCGGGGCTGTTATCTTGAGCTTGCGCACGGCACGCTCTGTGTATGCGGGTGGGGGCGTAGAAGAGGAAGAACGGAGGTTGAGGAGGTCCTCTTGTGAGCTGGAGGGGGAAGAGGGGGAGGGAAAAAAAGAGGAGGGGGCATATGCTGGAGGCTCTGTGATAGTGGGAGTCACGGTGGCCATCTTTCACTTTTTTTTCCTTTGCGTGGGTCAAAGAGTGGTTGGGAGAGCGTATTCGCGTGGGGGGGTT
>Ga0193693_1000077_pt1 | contig 13227 bp, 18 predicted proteins | sample L3a2metaG_FD_144916 | JGI IMG/M metagenome (GOLD analysis project Ga0193693, IMG submission 144916) | Soil microbial communities from a riparian zone of the East river system, Colorado, United States - L3a2 | ecosystem: Environmental > Terrestrial > Soil > Riparian zone | place: USA: East River...
AGGATGGCTCTCAGACACGGCGGCTCTCTTCTTCAAGTCCAAGCTTTCTGCCCTTTCTGTTTTCATCCTTTGGAGCCGTGACTCTTGATTCTGGACTTCACCCGCATTTTTTGAAATTATGGATTTTCTGACTACTGATAACCGACCTTTCCTTTCTGTCAGTCTTTCGCCTTTGAACTGTTTATCTCATCAGGTGCTTCAGTCATAGCCTATCTCGTCTACGCTCCAGTACGCTCCTTCGTTTCACAATCCTGCGCACGTTTCGCTTGCTTCGCGTCGTCCGTCCGTTCCGCTACAACCGAACCGTTCTGTGATGTCTCCTCTCCTACTTACGCGAGATCACGTGAGTCCAGTTCCTAACGAGGTCGTGTACCTCTCCTTCCGCCGTTTCGCAGGACGCGCTCCTAATGCTCAGATTTTTGGTACTCATCGTCGTCATCAGAACCCTCCCGCACGTGCCCGACCTCTTCTTATCATGCTCGCCTGACTCACGTTAAAGTACATCAAGGTTATTTTTTCGAGCCCGGTACATGGACGACACCCTCGAAGTCTTCATCAACTCAGATGGCGATCCATCCCAGTTTGCGGCGTAGTCTCTATTTTTCCAATTTTCTGCCCTGTATGTCTTTCTGACTGTTTAGTCCATACCCGCCGCAGCGTGGTATGTCATTCCTTCCCAGTCCAGTCTCCCTTGCCTAATATCGACTCCACTCGCAGTTTTGTCATCGCCAGTAAGTGAATATTGTGTTCCTCCGCGCACATGATATACAAGCTACTTGACATTAGATAGGCTGGCATTCACACACAGCAATCTCCACCGCCGGTTACGGCGAAATGACACCACGCTCGTTCCTCGGGCACGTGGTCACACTCCCCTTGCTCCTCATCGCATTACCCTCCTTCGTCCCCGGGCGCGAAATCAGCATCGTAAGGAACGAGATGACGGCGATGATGACCTTGTTGACCTACGATATAACAACCATGATGATGTTAAGAAAAATGCTATGCATAAATTAATAATGTCTCAGGATCACAGCTGAGTGTTGAGAAAGATGGTGGGGGCAAGGCGACTAATCACTATTCCAGTCACGTCCTTCTCTCCCACTGGGAAATGGTGATAGGATGATTAAGGAGCCGTCGTGCTGCAACGAACCTCCCAATGGCTTTCTTGACGGGTCTTGATGGATGAATTTCCTCCAAGAAAAGTTCCTGCAGGGCGGGCAATGCTTCTGTCGCTCTTCCCCCGACGAGCTTTTGAAGGAAAGGGGCGATACGCGGTGCAAACTCCTTGGAAAGGTAGAGATTCTTCACAGCGGTAAATGGGTGTAAAAGTTCGAGCCATTGGCTGTTCTCGATATCGTCTTGCCAATGAGGTGGCGAGAGAGTTTCCTCGAGGACCGAGAGGTGTTCCACCGTGGGAATGAAGGCAATAGGAAAGGCCGAGGTACAGACTTGCGCCAGAGAGGAGACCTGCCAATCCGACTGTCCGCATAAGATCCCCAACTGGAGCGCACTGTCAGAGGTCCCCGCCCGTGAGAATACTAGACTGGCGCCCCAATCAGAAAAGCACAGGTATGGTGATTGGTTGTGCAACCTGAGCGTCGGCGTACGACCGATAAATTGGGCGAGCTGTGGAGTGTCGAACATCAGTTGGTGAAAGAAGCCTATAAAGAAGCCGTGGAGGAGAGGGGCATCGATCCGCGCCACGAGATCGTCCAGGTATTCGCTGCTCCCTCGGAACCAAAAACGAGTGAGAGCAGCGAGAACGAAGCGTGGCGGACGCTGGCTTTCCTGATCTGGACGAGATCGAGGGGATTCGAATTCCAAGTCGAGTCTTTCGAGCCTTGTCAATGCGGACAGGCAGGTGGCCATTGCGTTGGGTGAAATATACCCGGACTGGGGAATTTCCCAAAGTCGAAGATCGACGAGGTCGGTGGCAGACAAAAGCAGTTTCGGTAACCCCGGAAATGGAATGCCTTCCAACCAGAGGAAGCGCAAACGTGGCGTAGATCCTCCCAAGAACGAATGGGGAGCATCGGGCGGCGTTTCTCGTTCGTCATCCGATTTAAGCCGAAGGTGTGTCAGTGCCGGAAATGGATGGCTCATCGCCGCCATGAATTTCCCCCATTGCCAGCCTGGAATCGGTTTGAGTGCGATCTGGCAAACGCGATCGTTCTGCTTGAGCGCGGTAGTGATGTTATGCACGGTAATGGTGTCATGCATTCTCCACTCCGAGGCTGTGAGGCCAAAGTGGCGTATAACGATGGGCAAGGGTGGCCAGACATCCAGCATCCGCTGCACAGGCGTCCTGGGTGTGCAGTGAAGTTGCAAATTCAGGCGATGGGGTGACCGGAAGACTATGTTTCGCCATTTTTGACACACGTGCACCAGTGTATGCCATCCGTTCATCGAAGTGGCTTTCGAATCTAAGTCATCCAAACATAAGCCAAATATCACGAGAAAAGCATCCTCAGGGAGCATGTCGATTGTCACCCGTCCTGTATCGCACTGATCAGCGGGTATTGCAGGGCTTCGCGTAAAAGACATACGCTGACGTGGAATGGCATCGTCCGAGGGCATGTCTTCGATCATCTGGCCAACATCGCACCAGTCTGCAGCTGCCGCAGAGTCACGGTGCCGCGCAGAAGATATCCGTCGATGTGGCTCGTTCTTGGGCCTCTTTAAAGTCTTACTAGTCAAGCGACGCTTGAGGCCATGTGCTTGATTCTTTACTGTAAACATGCCTTCTGGACATACCGATGTCCATAAGCGGATAAGTAATGATGGTGGGGAGACTGGATGTTGATGGCGACGCTCTCGAGCAATACTATTGGAGATTTTATCAGCTACTCTGGTAATTCGGTGAGTGGATTTATTTCTCTTGACATACGACGGTGAGCTCATCGATTAGTAAATTTGGCGTCCGGTCGGAAGGATTTGGGGGAGGATTGCTTTGAATTTACCCACCTCACAGCGATTTTATACGAAGCACCAACTCCATCACACAGCCCTCCCCGCGCCCAAAGATTCGACCGCCCACAACTCCTATCATCCTATGGCCGCCCGGATCACTGTAGTAAATGAGTCCACAACACAACTCCACAGTAATACAGTACAGGCGCAACCGTGACTCTTGTCAGTCCGACTGAGTCGGACTGCTCGGGCATAATTCTCTATGATATACACAACCACATCTCCATTTATTTTTCAGCCGAGAGTGCACGGGTAACCAGGTGTGATGCGTAACGCACTGGCACCGCATTTGACCTGAAATGCGGTGCATTTCATTGACACGGAGGACATGACCATAAATCGCTAGTCTAGCCATATTAAGACGTTTTGCTTGGCCATTCTTGAAGTCTGGGTACTGTAATTGGTGAAAAGGAGGCCAAAGGGCAGGAAGACCATGGCGTTGGGCTGATTCGTAATATAGCACATGAAGGGAGAAACGCGAAACCACCCGCGCCTTGTGCAAGATCAGGCTATCCCAATTGACTGGCCAGAGAGGAGATTTTCCTTCGAGTATTTGGTCGCAACTCGCAAGAATGCCGCGAGCTGCGAGGCGATTGGATGTCGTGGAATAGAAAGTTGGGGATGATGGGTGGTGGCCCGGGTACCCGGTACCCAAAATGGAATGAGCACCCGGGTAAATCCGATCCCGGCGATCCGGGTGACTCGGTCGCATAGCTCCCTGGCTCACTGAGTTAACACTACTGTACCACGTAAAACGATTTTGATACAAGTAATTTGCAGATGTGCGTGCCGCATCATTACTGTACTGTATGTACTCTCCAAATTTAGAACGACTGGCAATCCGCCCGGGCTGCCGTGTGGCAAGTGACTAGCATGTACGGCACTGCATGGCGGCGAAGACTGCTCGTGAAGTTCTTTGCCAATGGTGATTCTCTGCATTTGCTACAGGAGATACTGAGCAATGTGACAACTGTCAGTATTGTTCAGTGTACCTTGCTGTTGGCACCAACAGATACAGTAGATTGCAATTGGAGCAATTCCATGTGCGCCTCGAGCGAAAAAAGCAATGTATAGGTGTTGTGATGAGGAAAACTTTGACAACAGTGGGATTCGAACCCACGCCCTTTCGGACTGGATATGGCAGAGTCTGACTCAACCTGATTCCAGCGCCTTAGACCGCTCGGCCATATTGCCATATTCTCAAAGACTTTCTTATTTTTATCTGACCGGATACTGCCTGCATTTCTCACGCGCACAGTGTCACAACTCTGCTCACTCGTCCTCGTCCATTGCCTCATTCTATTTGTCCGTCCTACCCCACCGTACACCCGCGACCACACCCTAAAACCTAAAATTGGAGTGTGAGCTCAGGGTGTTGTTGTTCTTGCTCCTTCCGTGTAGCTCATGAACGCGTCTAGCAGGTGAAAACCATCTCAATCAATTGCATCAACCATGCAGCCCAACCGGCTAGGTCTCGGTCTGCGTCCTCCTCTGCCATCGTACGGACAAGGCCCCTCAATATCTGCTCTTGCACAGCAGCAGCAGCAGCAACAACAACAACAGCAAATACATGTTCAGAGCTTTGTGCCTCCCCAAGCTCAGAAGCAAATCTCGCTCTTTGTCGGTTCAATATCTGGTGGAATTACAGACAATTTCCTTAATGACCTCCTTACCGTGCGTTTCCCCCCACTACTGCCTTTAATTTTGGCTGAAAAGAATGTAACAGGCTTGCGGGAGTGTCAAGTCTTTCAAGCGGTTGATCACACCTGCAAATAAACCCCAAGGCTTTGGATTTGCCGAATTTGAGGATCCCGATGGTGCGCTGCGAGCAATGGCACTTTTAAATAATGTTGAGCTACCTGCATTGGAGGATGGTTGTGTGAGCAAGAAATTGTTGGTGCGTACTCGCCTTTTTTGTAGAATACACAGTTTGATATTGCCCATCAGATCAAGGCGGATGAAAAGACCAAGATGTTTCTTGACGCTTATCAGGCCCAGCGAATGCAAACAAACGTGCGTCGTCACTACACTTCTGATCTAACTATACCCCGTTGTAGCCCATATGGCGCATATATGATCATTCTGACCTTTTTAACTTATATCAGGTGGACGAGGAAGCATCGCAAAAAGCCAAGATCCGGGTACATGAGCTTATCAATGACATCAACCGCGTCTCTCTAGAGGCCGCCAATAATGGCTTACTGGACAAAGAACGCTACGTAATCCCACCCCACCTACACGACCTCCAAGAAGCCGACCTCCCAGAAACCCAACGTGGGCTTGTTATCTCGGAGATTGCGCAATTTCGTGAGCGAGCAGCCAAGCGCGAGCGCGAGAAGCTACGCGATGTCCGTGCTTCCGTACCAAACCTCAGCACGCAGGCCTCCCCGAGTGGTCCCAAGGTGCGCGAATGGGGAAAGGCACAGGGTGCTGCCGAGACGCGCGGATCTGCACCGCTTGGTCACGATCCTCAACAAGGCTTTTCCAAACCTGTCGGGTTCGTCAAGGCAGGAAGCCGGGAGCGCGACGATGATCGGCAGCTTCCTGGTAAGGCGGCGAAAACAGACGAAGAGCTTGAGCAAGAACGAAAGGAAGCAAGGAGACGTGATGAAGAAAACTCGTTCAGAGACGTATGCCATAAACTGGATTTGTGTTGAAGCCCTTCGCACCCGACTTATTTTCTTGCAGCGCGAACGCCGTTATGAGCCACGCGAGCGTAACCGCATCCAAGCTCTTGAGCGTGCGATCACCCGCGACCGCGCCACACGTGAGGCCGAAGATCGTGATCGTGCGGAGATGCGTGCACGTCTCGACATTTGGGATGACGACGAGTCCGACGAGCTTTTCTACACCGACCGCGTGCGCTGGCGTACTCAGCGCGCCCGGCGCCTCACTGCGGAGGAAGCTGCAGACAACGAGATGCGTGCATTTGAAGCACGTGAGGCCGAGAACCTGCGCCGCGAAAGTGAGGCATTCCTTGCGCGTCAGATGGACGAGTTGCAGGCGCTGGCAGAAGAACAACGCAAAGCTGGCATGCTCCTCGACGACGGTGCTCCAGTCAGGCTCAACGTTTCTCTTGCACCGTCCGCGCCTAAGGCGGATGCAGGTTTGTCAAAGGAGAAGGCACCCGCACCGGCTGTTTTCGGTGCAGAGGAAGAGGAGGAAGAGGCAACGCGCAAGCGCAAGGTGCCGCTCCAATTGCTTGACTTCAGTGCGTCGAACGACAGCGGGAAGGCCAAGGAGCGTTTGGAGCACATTAAGGACTCTGTACCCAGCGAGCGGGAAATGCTATTCAGGGCTAAGGTCAGGTGGGATGCAGTCACCGAGGTGCGCTCAATCGGTTTGACCTACCTTCCCACTCGTTTTCTTATGGATGTGGTAGCAACTGATCGATCGCAAGCTGGAACCACTCGTCAAGAAGTTGATGGTCAAGTATCTCGGCGAGCTTGACGACGACGACGTTGTCATGTTCGTCATCGAGCACCTTAAAGATCACAAAAGCCCCGCCAAGCTCGTGGAGGGTCTCGAACCGGTACGTACAATACAAGCTACTGAACGTTGTCAAACTTATATGGACCTGCAGGTTCTTGATGAGGAAGCCGTGGAGTTCACCATTGCCGTGTGGCGACAAGTCATTTTCGAGAGCATGGCGTATGGCGAGGGCTTACATACAGAGCGAATGATGGTCGATGGGTAGTGAGCAGGGGTTGCGGTCAGGGCAGGTGCGTTTCTGGTGAAACCTCCCTCTTCGGATAGGTTGTGCTCGGTCGAGAGTGTGTGGTACGTTAGGGAGTATCGCATTGACACAACTGACAATGCTGGATGCGGACGAATGCGTGAGTGATCATGATTTCGTTCCGCTGCCACCGTGTAAAAATGATTTCGCTACCGCGTTTTATCTTTTGATATCTGAGTCGCTCTTCTTCCCTGACCTTCCCCGGGGCGCGAATGCACCTGCACGTGAGGTTGGACACCGATGAGTGGTACCGTTCTTCTTTTGCCGTGAGCACATTGATCGTTCATGCTGCCACCGCCATGGGGCATGGGGGCGTGGTCCATAGGCTTATAATCTCCCGTGTTTAGTTCCTTTACGAGCATAAGTCCTAAGAATTCTATCACACCCTTGGCCGCTCTAGGTGAGTGCCTCCTAGTTGTCCATGCGGTATACATCGTTGTTTGGCACCTCGACCAAAAATAATAAATGGTTCACTGCCATTTCACAATACCTCTTCTGTGCGACGCTCTGAACGCCAAGCATGAAACGCAGTCCGATCTTCCTTGACACAGATAATCCGCCTTGCCGCCCCGTGAAATGCTTCCATGTGATAGACCTCACAATGTGATCGTTTCTTCATGACAAGAGACCCCGAGGGGCGTATAGCCGAGTTTTAACTTCGTCGATCAACGATTGATTGCGAGCAGAAAGTCCCATTTATCAAAGTGGAGACTGACCTGCTATGACATTTATTCGTGAAAGATGATACCTAAAGCGTCCTGAAGTATCAGCACACAAGCCAGACGTATCCCTTCAAGACGTAACTGAGAGTGCGTTCGGTGTGCGAATGTTTGAGATCCATCACACAACTCATCAATCGCGGCAATACAGTTGCCGACATGTTTCCGAACCAAATGCTGCATAATAGAGCCTCGTATTATGCAGTTACGTAGACCTGGAGTAAGTGGGCGTATCATCGCCGTTTAGGAGGTAGCGAAGTCTATAAAGAGACGTTTTCTCTGTGACTTTCCATTCCGGATACTGTATATTCCGTTTTCTGAAGCGAAAGCGACGCCCCTTGGGTACAAGTCCCGTGCATAAGTTGTAATTCTTAGCCTGCCTAGACGTTCTTTCAGACATTAATGGCGCACCCCATCCTGGCTGCCGCGACAAAGTCCCTTGGTTGGCTTCGCAGGACCATTGACTCCTCGACGTATGTATCTTCACTGCCTCCTGTAGGAGCCGACTTTGCAACGGATGCGGTGGCTCCCGACTCTATGCTTTTACGGCCATTGAGTGCATACACCGTCAAGGCCATCTGGGGGAACAAGACATCAATGGCAGGCATAATACTCGGGTTGCTCATCATCTTCGCTATGAGCTATACCAGAAGTCCCTGGAGAAAGCTGCCTCCCAGCCCTCGGCGTTTACCCCTCCTTGGGAATGCCCTTCAGCTAAGGGATAAAAGTTGGCTGCTCTCGAAAGTTTGCAAGGAGCGTTTTGGTGAGTTTTTACCGATTATGTACCCAAGTGGGCACTTGATTTTTCTTTCTTACGGATATTGCAGGAGAGATTATGTACCTTGACGGGGCTGGACAGCCCGTGGTCGTGTGTAACAGTCTCAAGTCAGCTTTCGAAATCTTCGAGCGCCGTTCTGCAAAATATTCGGATCGTCCCCGATTTGTCATGGCACAGGAGATTCTCAGCGGTGGTCTGCTGTTCTCGCTGATGAATTATGACGACCGGTGAGTGCTGCTACATGCACAGTACACTACTACTGTCGTGGTTTCTGATAATAAGATCACGTGATGATCTCTGAATAGTTGGCGTCGCATGCGTCGTGCCGCGCACGAAGCCCTCACAAAGAAGTCTATACAAAATTATCACCCCATTCAGATGAAGGAGGCTACCATCTTGGTATCATCGCTCCTGGCGCCCTCTGCCAATCTCAAGCCAGATGGTCATTATAAACGTCTAGCAGCGTCCACTATCATGTCCATTGTCTACGACTACCCGACGATCCTGTCAGAGCATGATCATGCCGTCGAAGGAATTGAGAATTTCAATGATCGTATCGGCCACGCGGTGACAATGGGGTCTTATTTTGTAGATATATTTCCTTGGATGAAACACATTCCCGAGAGGTCTTGGCATTCCTTTCTTTTATCTTTTTGCTCTGTGGATCCTAATGGACAAAGCAATGTAGATCTGCAAAATGGAAGCGGGAAGGTTTACGGTCAAAGGCAGAGGACTCTGAGTTGTTTAGAGGCCTCCTCAATCGTGTCAGAGATGACCTTGTAAGTACTTATCCCACATATCTGGTATCCAATTAACAGATAGCAAAGGCCAACGGGGGACACCGGCCAAGTTTCTGCGCGTCTTTGATACAACGTCTCGATTGCGATTCTCTGAGTGAGCTTGAAATGTCCTTCCTCGCTGGCCAATTGTAGTAAGTGCATATAATTAGTCTAATGCAACATTGAATGACACGACACGCCATAGTTCCGCGGGTTCTGAGACAACGGCTACCAGCCTTTTGTGGTGGACGCTTGCTATGATTACCTTCCAAGAGGTTCAACATCGAGCACAAGCGGAAATGGATGCGGTGGTCGGACGCGACCGCCTCCCGACCTTTGCCGATGCGCCCCATCTTCCATACGTGCGCGCAATCATCAGAGAGATACTTCGTTGGCGACCCGTCGCACCGTTTTCGGTGCCTCACGTCGCGACCGAAGAAGACTGGTACGAAGGAATGTACATTCCGAAGGGCACTGTATGCATATCCAACCTCTGGCACTGTAACCACGATCGCACGGTCTTTGGCGAAGACGCAGATGAATTCCGGCCAGAACGACACCTAGACGAACACGGAGAACTTTTACTTGGGCCCGTCGAAACATACCAATCAGGACATGTCTCATTCGGCTTTGGGCGACGGATCTGTGTAGGCAAGGACCTTGCTACCGAGTCGCTTTTCATAGACACAGTGCGAATACTGTGGGCGGCAAAACTGGAGCAGGCCCGAGATGAAGATGGGAAGGAAGTTGCGCTGGACATAGAAACGATCGTTGATGCAGGCGTAGTCTAGTGAGTATTCGCTTCAGCGAGGATTTCATTTTTGGTTGATATCATTGCATACAGTCGTCCTCTTCCTTACGACTGCGTGGTCAAGCCGCGGTTTGCAGAGGTGGAATCTATTCTTGCAGAGGAACGCGAGCGCTTCGGGTTATAGGCATGGGCATCACTGCATGGTTGCACAGACACGTCGGCAGTTTCTTTTCGGATTGGATACAGTGGCATGCACGCTAATGGACGATTTAGTAGACGATACACCGCGGCGGTTCGGAAATCATCTGAATTGTAGGGAAGCGAAGCTTACTTCGTGGTCTTAATGGAAGAGAGGCATGGGAGTCGAGGTTGTCTTGTTATATACGATCAGGACGGTCACAGTAACGACGGACATGAACCATGAACGATTTGTTTCCTCACGTGATTTTCTACCGAAAGAAATGAGCCACGCTTCTTCGCTACATATGCGGCTACCAAGACGCGAATACTCAGCAAAGCGAATGAGTCTAGTCTGGGCTCTTCGCTGATTTTTCAAAAATAATATAAAATTCTGCGCATTAGGACACCACGCGGATTCTTCGTGGGCGGCCAGCAGCCTTGGCCATGGAAGCTTGAACTCTTCTGGAACCACCGGACTTGATACAGTACGGCACTCTCAAGACATTCGTTGAATGTGAGCACACGGAATGCATTGTCCGGATTAGCGACGATCGGCTCAAAAGTCGAATAAGATGCTCTGAACTCGACCTTTGGGTACCGCTCGTACGGGGATGAAAAGGCGGCGGGAGAGTGGCGAGAGCAGGAGACCTGGCGCTTTCGAGTGAGACTGGGATGGGAACTGCCTCGCTGCCAAGGCGGCTTTTTGCAAGCTGCAGCCCGGGAAACACACGGAAAACTTCTGGGGACACGGATTTGATTATGGTTAGCCTTCGGGGGTAATAGAGGTGTTTCCCAAAAATGTGTTTTGTGTTTTGCAAGGGAAGAGTGTAGCAATAGGATGAGGTAAAGACCTTTTGAGAGAGACGCTGATGGACGTCTGGGGTGAAGGGAGAATGGATATGTATGGGGAGTCAGGACTATTCCATTGCCCTCAAACTTATGCGTGCTCGCTGTCAGTCACAGAGACGACAAGCACGACGTGGGAACTTGGTTGTCGGGTGTTACCGAGGGACACACGAACCGTGCAAGCTTCACGCCCCGGTTCAGAGAGGTAGAATCTATTCTTGCAGAGGAACGCGAGCGCTTCGAATTCAAATCTGACTTCCATCACCTAGGGTCTTTTTTTTGAATTCGATGGCTTAGGCAGAGTTCGTCATAAAACCAAGCCATCTGACGGCCTAGGGTATGAGGAAAAATTCTAGAACTTACTGCACTCAGCTCGTCCTGTTTTGATCTGAGCCGAGCCGAGCCGGGTGACGGCACTACATAAGTTAATACTATCGTGTCTTTCTCCCCCATCTGCCTATGCTGTTTCGCATTTTGTGACCGCTTCTCACCCTCCTCCCTGGTGCTAATGCCATGGTGATTGATAATCATTCATCTCGTAGCTAATCACTCGGGAATATTCCAGCTGTCGACATGCTTGAGAACCGAATACTACGTGACAGAGCCTCGCAGTACTGTGCCGTTACTATGTCATGAATCTTCAATTTGATTACAGAGCAGGACTCGGAGGCGTACCACCGTCTGGGGGATAATAAACGCTTATAAAAGCGATGCTTTCTCTCCTGAAACTTTTCTTCACACTCCAGACATTTATGGTATACATCATCCAGACTATCGCACTGAATTTCACGGGATGGCTTCGCGATATTGTTGATGCCTCGACAAATGTGTCCTCACCGCCTGGCGAGGGATCCGTTTCTGTGATGGATACGATAACTCCCAAACCCATTCTTTCACAGTTATTGGGTGCATCCACGATCAAGGCAATCTGGGATAACAAGACCTTAACGGCAGGCTTCGTACTCGGGCTGGTCATCACCCTCTCCGTTACCTATACTAGGAGTCCTTGGAGAAAGCTGCCTCCCGGCCCTCGGCGTTTACCCATCCTTGGGAATGCCCTTCAGCTAAGGGATAAAAGTTGGCTGCTGTCAAAGGATTGCAAGCAACGTTTCGGTAAGTTTCCCGATTATATAGCCAGAGGAGTGCTAAGGTGTGTCCACGAAAATTGCAGGAGAGATCATGTACCTTGACGGGGCTGGACAGCCCATCGTTGTGTGTAACAGTCTCAGGGCAGCTTTCGAACTGCTCGAGCGTCGTTCGGCCAACTATTCTGATCGTCCTCGATTAATTATGGCTCAGGAGATCCTGAACGGCGGCCTAATGTTCCCACTAATGAATTACGACGATCGGTGAGTACACCTGCAGTACAACTCTAGTTCCGATTCGATGAGGAGATCACATGGCGATCCTGCTAACGTCCGAGTCATTGAATAGCTGGCGTCGCTTCCGTCGTGCCGCACACGAAGCCCTCTCAAAGAAAGCAATTCAAAACTATCACCCTATCCAGATGAAAGAGGCTACTATCCTCGTCTCTTCGCTCCTGAAGCCCTCTGCCGATCACAAACAAGATGGCCATTTCAAACGTCGAGCAGCGTCCACAATCATGTCTATCGTTTATGACTACCCGACGATCCTGTCAGATCATGACCACGCAGTCGAAAGAATCGAGAAATTCAACGGCCGTCTCGCGCAAGCTCTGACAATGGGTTCGTATTTCGTAGATATATTCCCTTGGATGAAATCCATCCCTGCAAGGTCCTGGATTCGTTTTCGATCACTCACTGTGAATGCTGACGGATAATCCCAACTAGGTTTGCAAAATGGAAGCGGGACGGGTTACGAGCATTTGTAAAGGACTCTGAGATGTTCCTTGGTCTTTTCAATCGTGTTAAAATTGACCTTGTACGTACTCATCTTCAATGCATTATCTGGAGCCCAATTAATAGACAACAAAGGCCAATGGGGGAGACCGGCCAAGTTTTTGCGCATCTTTGATACAGAATTCTGATCGAGATTCTCTCAGCGACCTTGAAATGTCGTTCCTCGCTGGAGCATTGTAGTACGTGAGGAAAACTGAACATACTCAACTGGAAGTGATACAGCGTATTGCAGTGCCGCAGCTGCCGAGACAACTGCTACCAGCCAGTCATGGTGGACGCTTGCCATGATTGCCTTCCCAGAAGTGCAACGCCGAGCCCAGGCAGAAATAGATGCAATCGTCGGCCGCGACCGTCTCCCGACATTTGCCGATGCTCCCCGTCTACCATACGTGCTAGCAATCATCAGAGAAATTCTCCGCTATCGTCCTACCATACCATTTTTGATACCTCACGCTGCAACCGAAGAAGACTGGTACGAAGGCATGTATATCCCGAAAGGGACCGTGTGCATAGCCAACGTCTGGCATTGTAATCACGACCGGGAGGTATTCGGCGAAGATGCAGATGAATTTCGACCAGAGCGAC
>Ga0193693_1000078_pt1 | contig 13095 bp, 25 predicted proteins | sample L3a2metaG_FD_144916 | JGI IMG/M metagenome (GOLD analysis project Ga0193693, IMG submission 144916) | Soil microbial communities from a riparian zone of the East river system, Colorado, United States - L3a2 | ecosystem: Environmental > Terrestrial > Soil > Riparian zone | place: USA: East River...
GCTCCTACAAGCACCCATGTTAGGTTTTCTTTTCATTTAACCCGGCTTGGATGAACCGAACAGCGTGGCCGGCGGTAAGGGGCACTAAGATGGTCCCCCGCCCCCCCCTCCGACCGATCCACTGTCACCCTGGCTTACCTGGCGAGACCTGCTCGCTTTATAGCTTCCATATCTGCCCAAGCAGACGGAATATCAGGCTTCGCGAGACGCGGGTGGTGGATGAGGTACAAATCCACGTATTCGACGCCAAGCTATACAATATGTCGCATTGAGCGCGCCTCGTGCATGATTTATAATGAAAGCACAAACCATCTTCAGGCTGTTATGAATGGACGTTTCTATGTCCAGACCATGGAGGCCCGAATACTTCGTAGTAATGTATACGTCCTTTCTCCCGAGCCCGCTCTCCCGCAGTGCTCTCCCGACTTCTTCCTCATTGCCGTACATCTGAGCAGTATCTGCCCGTCACGTTGCATTGTACCCATACGCCAGCCAGTCATTCGGTCAGTCGCGCGGACCCAAGAGATCGAGGTATTAATTAGTTATAAAACGTACCGATATGACTGAATCCCATGGATAATGCCTGATCGACTTGATCTATTGGACCTTGTCCGTTACCGAGGGTCCACGTGCCGAACGCGATACTCGGGATGGCGTTGCCTAAAGGACGCGAAGGGCGAGTGAGTGCAGAGGTGACGGACGCGACGATACACACCATCATTAAGTGGAATGAGGTCCCAAGGCATCCTAGTAGTTAGACGTGATGGTGCAGAGTGGAGCCGACGGTAACCACTGGCACATGAAACAGAGTTGAGCTTACTACACACTGGCAATATTTCCCGTCCCGGTCACACGTGGCCGTGTTGAGATTGCATGACTTCACAGTCAGCATTGAGTACTACGCCATGTTTACCTTTATCAACCAATTTACATGTGCAGACCTACTAGTAGTCCAATTATCAACAGCAGGACGACGAGGTAATTAGGTAACCGGTCATATCTCAAAGGGTTCTTCGGTTACGAATGGTGGCTTACACAAGTCGATTTCATTATAAATTTCCACCGATATAAACCAATGTACTGACGAATCCGAAAAATGAGGAGTAAAGGATGGACTGAATGATATCGAAGATGAACAGAGACTTGATACAGGAAAGAACGGGTCTGGGTTCTGATGATCCGATGGTCACTGACCGTCGAACATTTCGTTCGGCACCACTTCATCTGCCTCAGGAAGCATTCCACGCTGCTTTATATAGTCATATCCAACGAAGCTCATCACACTGAACAATGGTCAGCTTTCGGTATCGTATGAAGGCAAATATACATACTAGATGGACCCATCCGCGCAGCCAACTACCACCTCCTCGTGGCTGAGCTGCATCGACATCGGGTTCTTTTCGGGTGTCGCCAATCCTGCAAACTTCGCAGGGAGAGAGCCGTATAGGCCCTTCATGTCATATGCACCGGCGGGGTCATCTGCGATAACGCTCCAGGCACCCGAGATTGTCGAAATATCCGTATCGACATCAACAGAAGTTATAGCACCACGCAGTGATGAATTCTCGCCGCTGTTGTCCGGCCCATTTTCGCTGACAGGAGCAGTTTTCTCTCGGTGGGTAGACATGAAGATCTAAAACGATTATGTCAACCGAGAAGCAAATAAGAAGCAGCATCGGTTCGTACTCGGCGGTCTGCCCCTGCACGCGAACTAAACCTAGTCGCTGTGACCACACGCCGTTTTCTTGGATCGACTGCACCAACTGCGACATCGGGAGTCTCAATGATCGCAATCAGTCGTGGTGGTGCTGTGAGTATGGCGGCACGTCCGAAGCGTGCTGCGAAACCTGGCGAGCCTCCAAGGCCGCCGGGGCTGATTGGCGTACCAGGTGTGCGAGGGCTTGGCACGTGTGTACGTGGCAGAATTTGAGAGCTACGGCGTGAGGGAGTCCTCTGGGAACCCGAGCGAGTAAGCGAGGAGATGGTCCGAACACGCCCAGTCCATTCAGTTGAGTTGTGAAGGCCTGGGTCACTGGGTTCGGGCAGGACGCCTCCAGGGTTCGTCGTTTCCTCTGCTTCAGTCCATCGCAAATGTAGGATGATGGATTTTGTAGCACACTGGGAATAGCATAGTCAACTCGAGATAACAATAAAAAACAGATAGGCCAAATTTACCGTCATCTGGGTACCATGGGCAGCAAACCACTGTAACATGTTATCCGGGGCCTTCCCGACATTAAAAAGTTTGGAATACAGCATTGGATCACCGCCCGCCAACTCTGAGAGTTTAAATTGGGAGATCATCTCTCGACGGCCTGTGAAATGACAACAATCAACTTGCGAGATGCACGACGGTCCGACCACCTACGAATGGAGAAAACGCGGACGATGCCATCGATTGTCACACTGATTACGCGCTCGCCTTCCTCCGCAGAACCACCACTGATGAGTTGCACACCAATGTTCACAGTGGTTTGCTGGCCGAAACGTACAATCTTTGTCCCGGCGCGCCAATCCCAGCACACTAGTGCTTTATCAGCCCCGGCGGAGACAAGATTCTTTGAAGACAAGGCCACTTGATATCAAAGAAGGTCGGATTATTGGGGAAAATCAGACGCAAGGGCGCTCACCAGCCCGAATGCCATTCAGATGACCCGCTAGCTGTTGTAGAGGATTGAAGGTGAGAGAGGAGAAAAGGTGGACGCGGCTGTAGTAAATTAGCATCTGTTAGTAAGTCAAAGTCACGGCGACGTACCCAACGTCGTGGAAGCCAACTACAAACACCTCTAAGTAGAATGATATTGAGGCCGCCTGAGTTTTAAGTAATAAAAAAAACCAACCTTCCTCTAACAGAAAATCTACACAGCTGACAGGTTTCTTGACTGACAAGCACTTCTTCATCTCACCCGTTTCGATATCCCAAAAGCGGATGGTCTCGTCGTAAGACCCACTGATGAGCCGTTTGCCTGGCCGTGAAGTAAGAAATTGAGTATGGTGACTATTCAATGGCCTAGGAGCGCACCGCGTAAAAGGAGGGTTGTGCAAAAATTGGTGTGACCATTGAGGAATCGGATACTTTGGGGCAGCCCATCACGGAAGTTGGATTCGCGATGGTACAAGGAGCGATAAAGTGGTTCCCTGTAATTAGGATTGTGAACACTGGTTCGGGTCTTTACATGGAGGCGTACCATCCGGCAGAGGACGGAGCCTTTAGGGGTATCGGATCCGTTGCCGTCAGCCGTATACAGTGGTATTTCCAAAGAGCGGGTAGATGTACTAGCTCTTGCCACTTCTTAGAAACCTGACGTGGAAGCGTCGTATCTAGGAATCACGCGAAGTAGTATGAACACGCACCGATTCGACACCGACAAGCTCCGGAATGCTGAGATGTTTAAGGATTTTGAAGGCAAGATCCGAAGAAAGGTTGCCGACAATATCGAACGTAGCCCTGGCATACTTCTCTAATAGTAGGATTTGAAGGCGAATGTCACCGGGAAGACAAGCTGCGCATGGTCAGCACCCGAAGCGGATCAGAAAAAAAGAAAAACCAGCTTACAGTCCAGTATGATGGTGATTCTGAGTATATGATCAAGCATAAGTCATTCGTGCAGGTGGCTTTGGAACTCACAGTCTCATGCGCTCGTCTCGACTAAGACAGCGAACGGCCTTTCTAACCTCGGCTTCGTTGAACTCGCCATTCGGCCCTCTTTTCAGAACTTTCGCCAAATCAGGCCCTCCTCCATCATGATTATCGCCACCCTCACGATATCCGCTCCAATAATCAGCTCCTTTACGGCCACCACATACACAGAGATCGTCGTCAGCGGTCAGAAGAGATGTTGCTCCGCTGTCTTCTCGCTGCCGCTCGCGTTCGCGCAGGACACGTACTTCAGCTTGTAATGCGTGGAGTTGAGCTGCTGTGGCTGCCTGTGTCCGTTCAAGGAGTCGCTTGTAGTGGAGAAGCTTCTTCGTGTGTATTGACAAAAGCGTCTTGAGGCCACCTTGAAACTGAAAGATAATTTCATATTAGTGTTAGACGACATCGTGAACCACGCTCACATCTTCATCCACGTTCTCGTCACCAGCTTCTGTTATCATGTCGAGTGTCATATCATCGCCATCCCAAATCGACGTAGAGCCTGCAAAGTCATCATCGCCGTTGATTTGATGAAAGTCGAGCTGCCTAGGAGGCGTGGACATGGAGAATGTAGATCGAGCCGATCCATTTTGTCGATTCTGTAACCTGCGGCTGACCTGAGACGCTGCGCCAGACCTCCTTGAGGGCGTTTTTGTATGCATGGCTCGTGGGGAGGATTGTTGCGGTGAAGGCTTAACCCTGCTGGACTGTGGACTAGGCGTTGTGACATTGATTGACGGCGATGAAACGGAGAGACTCGTGCTCGAGGACTCAGACCGTTCAGCGGGCATGGACAGAACGCGAGAGCGTGGAGTTGAGGGAGGTAACGGTGCTGCATTTTGAGGCGGTGAATCTGCTGTAGACCGCAAATTGCTACTTGAGCGCGCAGTACGGAGAGAGCCGGCTACGGAAGGTGAAGCTTTAAGTGTTGCTGAGTCACGCTGAGTTGTGGGCATGACACGGGTAGGAGTCGATATTACGGGCGAACTGAGAAGGGATGAGGAACGCGAGATACTGACAAGTTCTTGGACAGGTAGGGACTGTCGTCGAACGGTAGAGAGTGTTGGAATAGATGTGGGCATACGCTTGGCATGAGCAGAATTCACGCCCAAAGGGAGTGTGTCACCGCCACCGACGTTTTGTGGTGTCACTGTAGTCGTGTTGCTAACATCACTTATAAGTGACGCGTTGGAGATGGTTCTTGACTTGGGAATGCTCGAGGTGCCCGCTAACGAGGAACGCCGGGATACGCGAGAATCGTTTTGAAGACATTGCAGAGAATGGTCAGGTGGTTGTGTGGGGTATCCTGTTTGATGATGATCCAGGAGGAAGGAACGTCTAATGAAGTAGCTGTGAACGACAATGCAAACCAGCCTGAGGTCCAAGTGAGAAAAAGTGTCGAGGTACAACGAACAAAGTAATCTTGTTTGTTTACAACTGAAGCGAGGAAATAGATGCAACAGGGCCGCCAGGGAGACTTACAGTGAGATGGAGAGATGATATATTGAAAAGGGAGTGACTTGAGGGACAGTCAGGCGCCGCAACAACGCGACAGTATGCACGCCCCGCTCTCACGTGCTCGCCTAGGTAATCTCTGCTAACGATCACGTTACTCTTGTAACTCTACTCTACGTAACACGAAATGAAATCAATCTGGGAGGTCCCAAGTAAACACCTGTCCGTCCAAGTCTCCATGATACAAACGTTCCCTGAAATATCTCTGTGAACCAAAGCAAGAGGAGAAATCATCTCATACATACCCATGAAATCGCAGCACCGTGATGGGACTTTGCTTCTCTGCCTTCAGCACCCTCAACGTAACAAACTCCCACCGAGCTCTCTCGTCCTTTGGAGTGTTGTCTGCGTTCCATGTCCTTAGTGTGATCTTCCCGTCTGGGGACCCAGTGGCGAGGATTCCTAGACGAGAGTATTCCCGTTCATGGAAGGCAAGAGAAGTGATTGTAGGAGGCACATGTGAGAGCGTTGCCGAGAAGTTAAGATCCAGGCTAGCGATGGGTCTGGCGTTGATCGTGTGCAGACACAACTTCAGTCGTGAACACGTTGCAATGTATCCCTGTGGAGCGCGATAGTATCAATGGCTTAACGGGCTAGAAGAAAGAACTACTGTACGTACGGTGCTCTCATTGATGGCAACCAGATGAACTCCAATGACGTCGCCCTCTCCGTGCCAGATGGATCTCATATAAACGGCCCTGTTTAAATCCCATAGCGCAGCGCTTCCGTCCTTGGAACCACTGACAATGACGGACCACGATCTCGAAGCAGCTACACAGAGAATCGTGTCCCTGTGCACCCGCATCATATTCGAGGGCGATATGCTCAAGCTGCTCGATCCTGAACTGTTGCGTGAAAAGCGCCATAGTCTGACAATGTGGTCCTCAGACCCCGTGATGAGGTTTTCCGAGTCCGCGAAGGTGGCACAGGTGCACGCAATCCCTTCAACAACTTGGGTTGTCTGTGCGAACTATAAGCGCAAATACGGGCTCGTAACACTAGCTTACTTGGCCGTCAACCAAAGTGCGTAGCTGGCTATCCGCCGCCCTACCACTACGACTGAATCCCCACTCCACACGTTCGTGTGGACGAGAGGGTACAGAGAGGATGCCAGTAGGGTGTGGGAGTATCTTTTCTCCGAGGGGATCGATTGTTATGTTTTGAACGGCAACGCATTCGAGGACTACAGAGAGTGAGACAGAGGTCTTATCCAGTGGGGTAATTGAACAATCACCACGAGCGGCGGGTCGTTTTCTTTGTGTCAAGATATCGTAGTTCTCTTCAACCCCGTGTACAACCCCAAGGGGCAGTGATGACGGTCCCTGCGTGAAGCGTTGGGGATGTGGCGAAGTAAATAGCTTGCGGGGAGTTTGGCCAACTATTCTAGTGTAAGGGGAGAAAATGCGGTCGTCTAAATTGTCAACTCACAGTTATGGATGATCCCAACTGTTGCTTCCCGCTCTAGCTCATCCGTGATGGAGTCCAAGTCTTTTCGAGTGTCAATCACCATATCAACTCGCATGCTACAGACCGTACCAATGGAACCTTCGTAGCTCAGAGGGTGAAATACGTTCAGGGAGGCGGGGTCACGCTGCTTGCAGCCCCAGATAAGGTCAATCCAAGCAGGCAGGTTTTCGCTGACGTAGTCACTCTCCAGCGCCTGGGAAACGGTCAGTGCTGCCAGAGAGCAGGGCCAGAATAACAATCACCCGGCGATGCAGAACAATGAATAAGAGGGGATCATTTTTCGCCCATGGAGGCAGGACTACGTGGTGTATGCGTTCGCCATTGTTTTGCTGAACTCCGAAGTCAAGATTAGCTGAGTTTTCTAAGAACCTATCGAGAAGTTCATCGTCATTCGCTGGTTGAACAAATTTCATAAACTTGCTCTGGACATGTGAAAAACTCAGGGATGAGCTCTCGGACATCTCCTCTGATGTCTTGGGATGCTGAACTATATGCTCTAGAGATGTTGCTTCTCAAAACGTCAGAATTCGATCATATGGAAAGATAAGTTTCATACCTGAAGAGTCGATCAGGTAAATCCCAATCTCCACCCTAAAAAAAGGTTGAGATCGTACAGTTGTACATGTCCAGCCTCACCTGCAGAGTCTTGAACATGTTCGTAAACGGCGCCAACCTGATCAGGAAATGGCACACGATCATCGAGGAGCTGAAATGAGTGCCGTAGTGGAACGGCTCCTCTTCGACACTTTGTAGATTCTCGTAACGCGACTGGGCCGCCTCGCGCCGTGCTGGGGTCAGCGCACCCATCGGCTGTGTCAGGCTTGATATCCACTGAATCTCTGAGGTAGCGGAGTTGAAGGAACAAAGACTCACTCCCTGAAGACATCTTTTGATGAAAGGTCCAAATTCTCAGATACGTAATCTTGCAATACCCATGCTGGGGCAGTACAGATGAGCGCCGATCCTTAGCCTGGAAAGATGACATACGGAATACTGGGTATTGTGTGGCATCGCTCGGCGTGCGGCCGGATATTTGATTGAGGATACTTAGATAAGTGAACTGTAGGAAAGGTGAGAAGATAGCGACTACGTCGAAGGTACACCAACGTTACTGATTTCTCTGGCCTGCCATTTCCGCTGGGTTGTTGAAAGCTCATCCAGACCAAATCCGGCTAAGACTCGTGCCCCAAATCTACCGGCGAATGGGGTAATGAGGCCACTAGGGGTAAGGCCAGTTGTCAAGGTCACCGAACGCCCACTGATAGCAGACGATAGCCTCCGATCCATGTCCGCCCTCTTCCTACGACCTGTGAAGACAAGAAGGACAGAGCGACTATCCTTGAGATAGATCTCGAGCCTCATGAGATTTTCGGATAAGCACACTGGCAATCCCGAGACAACGGATAAACTGAAACTTACGCAACGTCACGGAAAAGAAACGTCCTATCGCTTAGGTTTGCTATCTCTTCATAAGGCCTATCGCAGACCTAAGCTGGGGTAGCAACGTTGGTAAGAATGTTCTTACCATCGCTGAGCCTGTTGAATACCATGCAATTCTAGAATGCTGCCGGGAACGAAAAGCACACTTCGAGGGGCATCTTGTGCATCAATTACCTCGCCATCATCGTCTTCTACTAGACCCTCAAGGATATAGAAGTGTGTCCGTCCGCAAATTAAGAGACCAGCTAATCCCACTGAGCAGACACATGACTAATTCAGTGAAGGACTCACGAGAAGAATCAACTCCATGGATTCTTGCGATAGTACTGACGGCCTCAATCACATCCCCCGGCTCAAGTTCGTGACGCACACTACGATGCTTGTCGTCCGCGACGTCTTCCGCTAACTGACGATCATCTAAAAAAATCAGGATGATGTAGAGGAGACGAGAACACCAAAATTACCATCGACATCGGTACTAGTAGATGAAATCTCGTATGACTCCGCCCATGGTGGTACCTCCGCACGGAATGAAAATAGATTTTCTGGCTGAGGTAACTCGATGGCCCGCAACTGGGTACCTCCGTCGACCTTGGAGCTTAACGGCGCAACCATATTCGATTCCATCTTCTTCCTGGGCATGGTGAGCAGATCGCGCGACAGTGGCTTCCAAATCGTCTTACCGGACTCTGTAGGGGCCTTCGGTCTCATCCAGCCGCCATGCACGATGTACATTGGGAATCTCCCAAAGCCCGCGCTCCGAGGAGAGTGGGATCATCCAATCATGCAAACGAGACATTTGACGGTTCTGTTCCTTCCTGAAAGAGAACTCAGGGGATTTTTGGAGTCGTAATAAGGAGCCTTACAGGTCCAAAAGGTTTTTACGCAGTCGCTTTCGCTCTGTCAAGATGATAGTGGCACGCCACTCTTGAATTCGAGCCATCGACTTTTGGATGGTGCGCTCGCCGAGATGCGAGCTTAGTCTTGCCAACCCAAAGCGATGCCGCACAGACCGCCGCTCCGAGACCAATGATGGATCGATCATCGTACTTGGGAAATTTCCACCATTGATGAGTTGTTCGGCGTTTTGGAGCACGTCCAATATCTCCAGATAACGTCAAGCTGGTATGAAGGGCGGAAGAAACAGACAAACCTCGCGTTTCTGGCCCCCCGCAACAGCGTTGTCCAAAGATAAGGTTAAGCCAAAGTGCATAAGCTTCTCGCTTATCCGAATATGATGCTGGGGAATTTCACTAATTGATGCGAGGGACGCCACGAATGACCGAAATGCCTTAATGAACATTTGGGTTGTCTGCTGTGACTCAAACAATTGCCGGAATGTGGGACTCGAAGACTGCAGGAGGACAAGCTCTTCAAGGATTGCTTCCACATAGGCCACCGGGCGCCCGCCTTATCCATGAAATCAGATGAGATGCATCAGCCTCCGAATGAATCACAGCACGTACCATTTTCGTCTGCCTCAACGCTTTGGAGGGGTGATTCTTGGGCTATCGCAACTAGCATTCCATTTAGAGAGCTCAGGATAGCAGGGAGAATGTGAGGACAGGCGACGACGAGTCCCTGATCCTGCGTCCGATTTAAGAGGATGCGAAACGCGGCAGAATGAATGTTGACATCCCAAACATGAGGAAGGACGGTATTCAGTATCGTCCATCCGCTGACGAGCTCAAACTTCCGACTGAAAGACTTGGACCTGTTTAAACTGATCGTTATGAAGTCAAGTACTTGTTTTGCAACGAAGGACGAAGGACTATCCCCAAGGAGTAGGAGATAGATGCGAGTCACAGGAAGGGCCATAGAGAAGCGCGTATAACAGTCAGTGGACCCAGAAACGATCGAGACAAAAAGCTCTAGAAGCCGTTCCGCCTTTTCGCGGACGTGGTCAAGGTCAATCCAGGACAGTATTGACTTCGGAGAGGTGATGTCTGGGACGGCTTTAAAACACATTCAGAGTCGCACCAGACGGCAATATAACGTACTTACCGTCATAGAGATGGGCAGCAATATAAGATAGTACAGGCTTAATGGTGTCTTCGGGGTTAAATGATGATTCCATAACCGCTTTAAGAGCCTTTAAGAAATACGGAACGTTTCCACCTGTATAACAGGAGGTCTGCCACACAAACAGGAACCGGCGCGTGAGGCCGAGTCTAGAGAGCCGTTGCTTCACGTTGAAGTGTCTGTGCCGGCTAGTGACGACCAGATCGATAAAATGCTCGAGGTGAACACGCTGTATCTCGTCACGAGCCCTCGACCAGAGCTCAAAATCGAGAGCAATGAACCGGTAGGCAATTGGATTTGTTATTGTTGATTGGCTGCGACTCAGTAATCATGATAGTTACTACTGACTCTGGGGTTTTGAAATTCATGCCCAACGTTTCAAAGAGCGTCTCATAGCTTGTCATGTTGATCAACGCGCTCTTACTTCGTAGAATCTCGGATAGAATCTCGTATCCGCCTGTGTAATCATGAGAACACTGTAGTCCGGCGAGGCAATGACGTACGCATTCGTTCCATGTCCTCTGAGTTTTGCCAACTATTTCTCAATGCATCGGTGAGTATACCAAGCGTTCGGGAGAGTTCGTGCGGTGTCTGTTCATGATGATGAAACTACTGCAAGAAAATCTAGACTAAGCATTACCTTTGCTAGCTGGATCAATCGCAAAGCTACGGCCACTCCGCCAATCTCCCACATTGCGGTGTCGATGCAGTAGGCTTTTGTTGCATGCACATTACCATCTTTCGTAAAGCGACTCAGAATTGTCAACGCGCCATCAGCACGAGGCATATATGCTGCGGGACTAAATGAAAATACTACAGAAGTTTCCTCGATGCCGATCCCATCATTTATAGCCTTTACCAGAGCCACCACGTCAGGCGATATCCCACCCTTAGATGAGCTTAGGTTCGACAGGAAAACATTAAGCGAGGTAGAAGCCTCGTAGGTCAAAAACTTGACGAGACTTTGAGATTGAAAGGTCGCATTGTACCTGGGCCCAAGATGGTAGATAAATCGAGGAAGGTGGTCTCCTGGACTATAGTTAGGACAAGGTGAGAGTACCAAGGACGCAAAAATCATACCGAGGGGTCTGGACAGTAAAGTGGCTGAGGCCACACACCAGCTCATGCTTGCTTGCTCCGAATCGTCTCCGATCGTAAACGTACCAGTTTCCGTGATTGTTTCGGGCCGGGGGTAAGCCCAATTCACAAGGTCAATCAGAACGCCATCAATGAAGAATCCTGACATGACGATTAGGTAGGTCAAGAGACACGAGGAACAGTCCGAACTCAGATTAGGGTGTGAACCTTGATGGGGGTAATGGACCACGGCGATATGAAGCCACCGAGATTTTGGAAAGTTGGATTTTGTTATAACCCCGGGAAGGGGCTGGCCATGACTCCACAGTTCTAGTCGACCGTCTTCTCGGATCTTTAGGTGAAATAGTGTGCGTGACGATATGCAAAAGGAGAAAATAGTATGTGTTTCCTGAGTTGGGTATCGCTCGAGCCAAATCCAAATCTTGGCGGAGAAGCCTTAAAGTAGTCTAACAGCGACATCGACACAGACATACCATAAATGTAAAGCCTGAAGTGGGCAAGCCTTTTGTATTCTCTTCGCAGAATTTCAGAGCAGCACGTTTTTCCAGTGAGAAGTGGTCTGGCCACCTAGACCTAATTCCTCCCCGGATCATCTCCAGGATGTCCCCATCGAGAGTCCCAGCAGGTGTAACTGCTGACTGGAACATGATCCGCGTGTCAACTGTGGTGGCACCCAGGTCGAGAATACGCCTCAGTAGCTTCTGGATGATCCGCTGTTCCCTGTTTGTATCAGGGGATCCATCATGACAGGTGAAGCATTGAAATAGGCGGCCCAAAATACCAAGACCGGAGAGAATGACCTTATTTCTATGTTTAAAAGCCGAGAGACGCTCCAAGAGCCTATAGACCACGTAATGCAGCATTGAATCCTCCGAACGCTTTGGTAGAAGATCCAGGAGGATACGGATGGCACCTGGCTGGGCGATCAGACCGAGCCGGACCTCGATATCCTTGATCCGAGAATCGAGGTCACTGTGCTCAGCAGTACGAAGTGACATGAACAGGCTGGCGACGGAGAAGTCGTGAAGCGCGAGAGAGAAGAGAAAGCCGAGGATATGATCTTTGACCTGTGCGTCCACGACAAGTGGCTGCAACGCTTGAGCGAGGGACTCATAGCCAACGTGGCACTGAAGGAGAATAAGGACGGAGCGGATGGATGCAACAAGGCGCACCTCAAAATACTGCGAGTTGTTATCATCATCAGATATTGCCTCGGACACGATGACGAAGACGAGACGTGCGGCCTCGATGGTCTCGCCAAGAACCTGCTCCCTACGTTCAGTAGTGAGGTTCTCCTCGCGGTACGTGCAAAGTGTTGACAATATGTTGATAATAGCGAGAAAGCCATCCATTTCCCGGAACACATCCTTCGTGCAAGCGTCCTCTAACAGAATCCGGTGTACTTCGGTCAAGACCTACGAATGTTCGTTGGGGGTACCAACTAGGTCACAGCACAGAACACCTACCTCTACTTGAGAGCATACATCTCCCGTAGTTTTGAGCTTCTCCACAGCATTCCTCATGATCTCTATGAGCACATCGCGTGCGAAGTCCTCCGGCGCTATGTCAACCACGTTGTCAGTTGCGGGTGTTGTGACAGCCTCAACTTGAGGTGCGATTTCGAATCTCGCGCGGAGAGGGGTGAGTAGGGCGCTGAACATGGTATGCGGTAAGAACACTGCCGAGCACTGCTCTAAGCATGCCGTGGATTTACGGATGACAGCAGGTCGGAACAGGTCACGGTCGCGTTGATCAAAACGCGATGAATATATTAATGGGTCACGTGCTACTATGGCGGTACAACAACAGAGATGTGTGTGTGTGCGTGAGAGGGTAACTGGTAACTGGGGGTATCCGATTACAGGGATAGATGTCCAGGATGTCTACGTCCGTCAGTATGCAGTACAGCAGTTGGG
>Ga0193693_1000079_pt1 | contig 13052 bp, 7 predicted proteins | sample L3a2metaG_FD_144916 | JGI IMG/M metagenome (GOLD analysis project Ga0193693, IMG submission 144916) | Soil microbial communities from a riparian zone of the East river system, Colorado, United States - L3a2 | ecosystem: Environmental > Terrestrial > Soil > Riparian zone | place: USA: East River...
TGCATGCAGCACGCCAACTACGACTCCAAATGATGGTCCTGTAACAAGCCAGGGTTGTTCTCGTTCTCAAACAAGAACTTGGACATCCCGTGATGCTTGTGGCAATACTTCTACTGCAGCAAGAACTGTAACATGGACTTCAGATAATACAGCTCCTGTGTTTACAACAACACCTGCAAATGTTGATGTCAATTGCACAGATCCGGTTCCGTCATCTGTTGCACCAACTGCATCTGATGCATGTGGCACGCCAACAGTTACAATGACAGGTTCAACTGATAATCCTGCTAATTGTACAACTGGATTCAAGCGTATAGTTACAAGAACGTGGACTGCCCGTGACGCTTGTGGAAATACAGCGACTTATACACAAACGATAAGGGTGAGATGTTGTGAGACTGTATGTACATTGACACAGGGTGCTTATGGTAATCCGGGTGGTAATATCTGTCTGCCAAATGGAACTACTGTTAACCAGACACAAATCATGATTGATGCATTGACTGCAGCAACTGGTAATATGGTCGTCTTTGGTCGTCAGGATCGTAACAGGTATTGGGTGATCAGACTGACTGATGTGAACAAGGGACCAACCAGCAATATCTTTAATATGTTGCCGGGAGGTAGTGCATCATCAGCATTCGGCAGTGATAATGTAGCTGGTGTTCCTGAATACGACAATAAACCAAGCTGGCCGATTGTTCCTTTACAACCAAGCGGGCCAAACGAAGGCAAGATCCTGAATCAGTTATTCTCTCAAACACTTACGTTATACTTTAATACAACAATAACTGGTAGTACGCTTGCTAACGTGTCTCTGAATGGCTTGGCTGTGATCGCTCCACGTAATTGTGGTTCATCTGAGCCGTCTGGTCCTGGAGTCCCAACTCAATTGGTTTCTCCGGCAATATCAGACTATCTCGCAACGCACGGGTATGCCACAACTGTTGGAGGCTTGCTCCAATTGGCAAACGATGCATTGGGTGGTGTAGATGTTAGCCCGCTGACCTTGTCACAAATTGAAGGTGCTGTAGATGGTATTAATAACATCTTTGATGGATGTAAGCTCGTAACTGGATATGTTCCTGCAGCTGGCGGCGCTGGTAGAGTTGTTACAAGCAATTCTATATCATCTCAGCCTTCATTAATAGTAACTGCATTTCCAAATCCATATCAAGAGAATTTCTCTCTCAAGATAAATTCTCCGGTTACCGGACAGGCAATGATCAGCTTCTATACAATGAATGGCGTTAAAATAGGAGAAATGAAAAGAGATGTTGTTGCAATGAAAGATGTATGGGTTCCTTATAATGTTCCTGCCGTTTACAGAACAAGGATCGTGTACACAGTCACAGTTGGATCATACAATGCGAAAGGTATTGTGCTAAGTCCTAACTAATCTGGTAAAAGAAAAACTCAGATAATTCAAGTCCCTCGTTACGACGGGGGACTTTTTTATTTGAACATCTATTAATATAAGTAATGAGTTTTTAGGTGATCTTTTAATAAAATCAGTTTATTTTAATAATTTACCACGGCAAAAGATCCTTATGGCAAAGAAGAAAAAAATAGAAAAACATACTCACGCCAAAATAGTTAAACCCAAAGCAGTCCCAGTACCCAATTGGCATATACCGCTTATTCTCATTGTAACATTCATTATCTATATACCTGCTTTATCGGCAGGCTTTGTTAACTGGGATGATCCGGATTATGTTGGTGGGAACAACTATTTGATCCGTGATCTCAGCAGGTTGCCAGAATTGTTGACAACACCGGTGCAGGGGAACTATCATCCATTAACCATGTTCAGTCTCGCTTTGAATTTTGCCATCAGCGGAGATAATGAATGGTCATACCATTTGTTTAATCTCATTTTTCATCTTGTCAATTGCATTCTTGTTTACAGGCTGGCTTTTTTACTTTCAAAAAGTAATCCGCTTATAGCATTGGTTACCTCGCTTCTTTTTGCCATACATCCTTTGCATGTGGAATCAGTGGCATGGATATCGGAAAGAAAAGATGTTTTGTATGCACTCTTTTTTATTGCGGGTCATATTTCCTATACCAAATACATTGATGAATCATCAAAAAAACAATATTGGCTCACTTTATTATTTGTCATCTTATCATTAATGTCAAAACCGGCGGCGGTTATTTTTCCCGTATCGTTATTTTGTATAGATATTTTAAGAAGACGTCAATTCTCACTTAAACTTATTATTGAAAAAATCCTATTTTTTATCCCCGCGATAATTTTGGGCTTGTTAACGATCAATGCGCAGAAAACAGTTGGCGCTACTGGTGAAGAATATTTTGGTCTTGCTAAAAATATTTTATTCGGATTTTATGGTATCATGATGTATATCGTCAAAATGATCATTCCATATAAACTTTCGGCGTTTTATCCTTTCCCCCCCTTAAATGAAAAATTATCTGCCGCTTACTATTTAGCCCCATTATTTGCCCTATTACTGGCTGCTGTAACTTATTTCACCTGGAAAAAAAACAGGTTCGTTGCTTTTGGAATAAGCTTTTATATCGCCAATCTTTTATTGGTCTTACAAATTTTTTCGGTCGGTAGCGCTGTTATTGCAGAACGATATACTTATGTTCCTTACATCGGTTTGTTTTTTATTGCAGGGTGTCTTTTGGACAGATTTGCCAAAGGGAATATGACAAAAGCTTATGCGGTGCTTGCTCCTGTTACAATTATTTTTTCAGTGTTATCTTTTTTACAAGTACAGACTTGGAAAAGCGGGGAAACGCTTTGGGACAATGTTATTAAAAATCAACCTTGCTCAAGAGCATATAGTGCACGAGCCACACTTTTCAGAAGAGACGGAAACAACTTCAAAAGTCAAGCAGACCAGGCTAAGAATGCAAAAAGAGAACAGGAAGCAACTTTAAAATATGCGGAAGCAAACAAAAACTATCAGCAGGCAATTAACTATTATACGGAAGCTGTTAAAATAAATACGATCGATCATGAATCATATAACAACAGGGCGAATATCTATATGGACCAAAATAACTTTAATGCCGCTATCGTAGATTATAAGCAGGCATTAGTTGTAAAACCAGATTATTATGTCGCATTAGATAATATGGGGGCCTTATATGCAAGAAGAGGCATGTTTGACTCTGCTCTTTATTATTTTTCTGAAGTATTTAAGCAGAAACCTGATTATAAACCATCATACAGCAACAGGGCAATTACTTTCATGAGTTTGAAAAGATATGAAGAGGCAATTAAAGACTGGCAGCGATTTTTAAGCTATCAGCCAAATGATGCTGACGTTACGAACACTATTGGGGAATGTTATCGCATGCTGGGTAAAAACCAGGAAGCTTTAGGATTTATTAATACGGCTATTAAATTAGATCCCCAAGCAGCATTTTTTTTGAATCGTGCATACACATATAAAAACCTTAATAATATGGACAATGCCCGTAATGATGCATTGACAGCAAAGAAAGCTGGTATTCAACTAGACGCAGCTTTTGCAGCATCTTTAGGGATCCAATAGATCAAAGCTTTATTAGCTGTTTGTAATTATCAGGTATTGCAATATTCTTTTGAATTGCTACTCTTGCATCAGCTTTTGCTAACTCAAGCTGGCCTAACTGATAGTAACAATATGACCGGTTAAGATAATAATCTCCCTGTGGATTTATCTGGATGGCTTTTGTGAAATCAGCCATTGCTTCATTATATTTTTTATAATAATTAAACAAAATGCTTCCCCGGTTGTTAAGCGCAAAATCAGTATTGGGACTTATTTCAAGACATTTATTAAAATATAATATTGCGGAGTCGGGCATATTGAATCGCTGGTAAACGGCACCCTTTGTATAGTAACCCAACCGATTCTTCGGTTCCAGCTTTATCAATGAATTTGCATCAGAAAGCGCCAATGAATCTTTATTGATACGTAAATAAATATTCTGCCTGTTCTCATAAGCTTTTGCATGATTTATTGGCACCTTTAATGCTTCATTACAATCCTCCAATGCTCTTTGCAATAATTCATTTTGTCTTGTCTTGTTTTCAGGCGATGATGAAATTCGTATCAGATAATTTGCACGATTTGTTCTTGGTACTGAGGAATTCGGAAAATGTTCCAGCACATTTGTCCAAAGCGTATCACTGTCTTTCCAAACTTTTGTCCGCTGAAAAGTAATTATTCCAAATAACAATACCACTGCGCCGGTTATTCCCCATAATAATGATCTATTAATAGTTGCAGAATATTTATCGAGCATCATTCCAATAAAGAAAGCTATCCCGATATAGGGAACATATGTATATCTCTCTGCTAACAAAGTGCCACCAATAGAAACAATTTGAAGCACCAGTGCGAGATTGATCATAAAAAAGAAAAAAGAAAACACAAGGAGTTTATTTTTTCTTTTAAACCAGATCACTGTTAAAAGAGCAAGCATAAACAAGGGAGATAACATGATCGGCCACCCCAGGCTCTTTGTCATTGGGAAAGGATGAAATGCCGATAAGGGATAAGGAACAAAAAAACGAACGGCATACATCATACTTGTGTATGTTGCAAAAAAGAACCTTGCCCAAAGAGGATAAAAATCTAACCCGGCAATTGCTGTTTTAGACTGAAGCTTTACAGTGATAATTGCAAAGAGAAATGATACAAGTACAAAAGGGATCTTTTCAACAATGATCTTCGTTGTAAATTTTCGTCCATACCAATAATCAAGTAAAATAAGAATGAACGGTAAAATAATAGCTGCTGGTTTTGAGAGGATAGATAAAGCAAAAAATATAAAACAGTAAATAAGATTTTTATTCTTCTTATTGGTAAGAAAATACCAGTACTGGATCAAAGAAAGTAAAAAAAATAAAGTGTATAATAAGTCTTTGCGTTCAGATACCCATGCCACTGATTCTACATGCATTGGATGAATTCCAAAAACAACAGCTGAAAAAGCTGCCACCCATAATCTTTTTCCTGAAATAAGCCATATGAAATAAAAAACAAGCCCGGTATTTATAATATGTAATAATAAATTTAGAATAAGATAAGAAGAAGCATCAAGGCCAGTCATTGCATAGTTTGCAGCAAGGCTAGCTATAGTGATCGGGTGATAATTTGAAACAATTGGTTTACTAAAAATACCCGCCCAATCAGGCCCACGCAATAAAGCGTTTTGAACGACGTAATATTCATCATCCCAATTTGTGAGTTGGTTTTTTAGCATCGGGTAAAAACAAATTCCCGTAAATAATAAAATTGGCAATATCCATATCAGCAATAGTTTACCTTTCCCTTTTGTCTTGACCGGTTTACCTGCTGATTTGGACTGTGCAGGTCCTGTTTTTACCGGGTTAATCTTCTTCTTTTTACTCATCTAAGAAATTTTATTTTACTGCTTGCCAATTAGACCAGGTTTTTGATAATTCATAACTGTAAACTACTCTTATAGGCATCGGGAATTATAAATCCCTTCTGCAAGGCTATTAATGCATCTGATTTTGCTTTTACAATATCTCCCATTCTAAAATAACAATTCGAACGATTATAGAAATATTCCCCCTTAGGATTCAATTCGATTGCCCTCGTAAAGTCAGCTATAGCTTCATTATAACGCTTAAATTTATTAAACAAAAGGGTTCCCCTGCTATTCAAAACAAAATCAGCATTAGGATCTTTTTCGATGCTTTTATTAAACCAATACAAAGAACTGTCCTCCCGGTCAAATCGCATATAAGCAAATCCCTTAGTATAAAATGCCTGGCTGTTCGATGGCTCTAACTTAAGTAAAGTTTCAGCATCGGCCATGGCTAAGGAATCTTTCCCAAGCACCAGGTAAATGTTTTGACGATTTACATACGCTTTAATGTGAGTGGGTTTCAATTTTATCGCCATGCTGGATTCTTCCAATGCCTTGCTCAACAATTCATCTCTCTGGGATTTATAAGCCGGTAACCCAGCCATTTTTCTAAGGTAATCGGCATGATTTGATCTTGGCGTTGCAGCATCTGGATAATGTTTCACCACATCTGTCCATAATGTATCTCCATCTTTCCACACTTTTGTTCTTTGAAATGAAATAAAGCCAAAAACAACTCCAATGATAAAAGGGGTCGCTTTAATAAATGAGGCTGACGTTGACTCAAGATATTTATTTAACCACATCCCCGCCAAAAAAGATAACCCGATGTAGGGAACGTAAGTATATCTTTCAGAAACAATAGTAAGTCCAATAGATAAGAATTGCATTACGAGCAAAAGATTTACAATAAAAAACAATAAAGAAAACACAACCAGTTTATCTTTTCTTTTTAGCCATAAAAAGCTCAGCAAGGCAACAATAAATATCGGTGACAACAGCACAGGCAATCCAAGTGCATCAACCGAAGGATAAGGATGAAATGCAGAAAGAGGATAAGGAACGAAGAATCTTGCCGTATAGATCATGATCGTATAGCAGGCAAAAAAGAAACGTACCCATAGTGGGTAAGTACCAAGTCCTACAATAGCTTCGGCCGATTGTACTTTTATGGTTATAAACCCAAAGAGCAATGAGAATATAAAAAAAGGAATTTTCTCAGCCCATACTTTCCAGGTAAAAGACCTGCCATACCAATAATCAAGCAAGAGCAATACAAATGGTAAAATAATTGCTGCTGGCTTCGACAATAACGATAAAAGGAAAAATATAAAACAATATAAAAGTTTAGGCCGTTTGTCGGTTTCAAGAAAACTCCAGTATTGAAGCAATGCAAGCAGGAAAAAAAAGGTATACAAAACATCTTTCCTTTCCGATACCCATGCTACAGATTCCATATGCATCGGATGTATACCAAATATGAGTGAAGTAAATGCTGCAACAAAGATCTTTCTTCCAGAAATTTTATAAATAAACAGAAATACCAGGGATGTATTAAGAAGATGAAACAACCAGTTGACAAGATGATATGAAAACGGATCCACACCTGAAATTGCATAGTTAAATGCAAGTGTCAGCATAGTAAGAGGATGATAATTATAGGCAGATGGTCGGGTAAAAATAGCGCCCCAATCCGGTGCTTTTATTATTAAATTGTTGGTAACATAAACATCATCATCCCAATTGGTAAATCCATTATTGAGCATTGGAATAAGACATACACCCGTAATGGCCAAAACGCCAAATAACCATAACGAAAAAGATCTATCCCCGGCCGGTTTTAGATTTTCAATTTTTATTGCAGGCTGATTTGTCTTACTCCTTGCTTTTATTTTAGCCTTCTTTTTCATTTAGGATCTCGATCAGCTTATTTTAATTGTAACAGGGTTTTGTAATTATCAGGAATCACAGCGCCTCCTTTACTAGCCATCAATGCATCCTCCTTAGCTTTCTGCATATTACCCAACTTATAATAGCAAATGGAACGGTTAAGAAAATAACTAGCCTGCGGGTTTAAATTAATAGCTGTATTAAATTCATTGAGAGCTTCGTTATATTTTTGAAATGAATTCATATAAATGGAACCGCGGTTATTATAAGAACGATGATCATCAGGCTTTATCTCTATACATTTACTATAATCGATCAATGCTTTAGCTGGTTCATTCATTTTATAATAGCAGGTTGCTCTCAAATCATATCCCATACGATAATCCGGTTTTAACCGGATAAGTTCATTTGCATCAGCAAACGCCTCCTTGAATTGTTGCCTGTCTGAATACATCAATCCACGGTATTCAAATGCCGGCGCATGATTAGGTCTCACTGATAAGGCAACTGCACAATCTTCAAATGCAACTTTATATATGCTGTCAGCAAATGGCTTTTGATCGGGGCGCAGCGCAAGCTTTGAAAGATAATTTGCCCTGTTCGTTCTTGCATAAGGGGCTCGGGGGTAAGTCTTCAATGCATCTGTCCATAGTGTGCCACTGTTCTTCCAAACTTTCGTACGCTGAAAAGTAATGACTCCAAAAGCAATGATAAGTACGGCTCCAATGGCCATTGATGCTTTTTGCGGAATAAATTTTATACGACTTGCCAACATGGCCAACATAAATGCAAGACCTATATAGGGCACATAGGTATACCTTTCAGACACGATCGTGAGACCAATAGAAATAATTTGCAGGACAAGTAATAGATTGATCACATAAAAAAAAATTCCAAAAACTACAATTTTATTTTTACGTAAAAACCATAAAGCAACCAATAATGCAACAACAAATAGGGGCGAAAGATAGATCGGCCAACCCGCAAAACTTGTTATTGGAAATGGGTGAAAAGCAGACAAGGGATAAGGAACAAAAAAGCGAACGAAATAAGTCATCAATACATAGCAGGCAAAAAAGAATCTGTCAGTGACCGAAAAAATACTAAGGCCGGCCATAGCCGATGAGCTTTGAATACTCACAGTTATGATCCCGAATATTATTGAAAGCGCAAAGAATGGTATTTTAAATACAATATTTTTTTTAAGGCTTTGGCCATACCAATAGTCAAGTAAAAAAAGAACGAAAGGCAAAACGATCGCAGCCGGTTTTGATAAAAGCGATAAAACAAAAAATAAAAAACAAAAAGCAAGGTTTTTCTTTTTCGCATTTGTAAGAAAGATCCAGTACTGTATCAATGAAAGAAGAAAAAAGAATGTATAAAGGACATCTTTTCTTTCAGCCACCCAAGCTACCGATTCCACATGCATTGGATGAATGCCAAAAACAAGCGCAACAAACGCAGCAATGACCTTATTTTTCCCTGATATATTCCAGATAAAATAAAATACAAGCAGTGAATTGACAATATGAAATAAATAATTCACTAAAAGATAAGAAAAAGGATCAAGGCCGGAAATAGCAAAATTAAAAGCATAACTGAGAATAGTAAGCGGATGATAATTACCTAATACCTGCTCTGAAAAAATTCTTTTCCAATCTGGCCCGCGAAGGAGTGGGTTGTTTATTACATAAAACTCGTCATCCCAATTTGTAAATTCATTTTTCAACATCGGCCATAAGCAAACCGCTGTGATGCCTGCAATTAATAATAACCATAGCAAAAACGGCTCATTTTTCTTTCGTACAAGTTTAGTGGCTGTTGTTCCTGGTGGGCGACTGAAGTTTTTAATATTGCTTTTCTTCCTTTTCCCCATGTCTATATTTATTATTGAAAGTTTTTTGCAATGTTTCAATTAATTTTCTGCGGAAATAAATATTGATTGTGATATTTTTTTAATCAAAGGCATTTTTTCTGCTATGCCTCCTACTACAATCGATGGTTTCACAAAAATTTTGGGAATGCCGGGCAACAGAAAATCCTTGTATTCAACCTTTATGTTTTTGTAACCCGCAGTCTGAAGTTTCTCAACAATGAATCTCTTACTGAAGGCCATTTCTGTTGGCTCCAATGCGGCTTTCCTCCTGAAATAAGAGTTTTTAAAAATTAAAGAAACATATGGGTTATAAATATTAGGTTCCAGAAATATCATTTTGCCTCCGGGCTTTAACAACTTTCTAATGTTCACAAGAGCTGAGTCTAAATGATAATACAAATGATGCAATATTCCATTGCCAATTATATAATCGAATTTTCTATTGATAAAATCTTCCGCTTTATTAAAATCCATTATTTCAAAAGAGAGGCGAGGATTATTAAATTCTTTTCTCGCAGCTTCAATAAACGGTTCGCAAAGATCAACACCCAAAACTTTTGCAGTCGTTTTACCTGCCAGCATGTTTGCCATAATACCCATGCCACACCCGATCTCAAGTACCTCTATGTTCTGTGTTGATGTGAATTGGCTGATGATATAATCAGCACGTCGTTCTAATCTCTTATCAGTTGCATATGAGGGTTTAAAAATCTGGTTATGCCCCTGATCGTCTTTCAAATTACTCATTGGTTAAAATTATAAGTCTTTAGTCAATAAGCCTGATCAGCTATTTCGTAACTAAAATAGTATATCCCAACGGATCTTCTGAGGATCCGAGTTTCAAAGCCAATGCAATATGTGAAATGATCACCGCTATCAAAAGTACTGGGCTAATTGCAATCCATAATGGGACCAACAGCCATCGCCACCATTCTTTTGGTAAAAGATTCCGGAAAAATAAAACTATGATCTTTGAACCAATGACTGCAATATCAGTCCCTCTTGGTTTTATTTCAACAGTTGAAAATTTGGAAAAGATCTTTTTGAGACTGCTGGGAGTGTAACGAAAATAATCCCATGGTATGTAATGGTACCTTGCACTCCATGGAATAGTAATAATGCCCTTCCCTCCTTTCTTTAGCACCCTGTGTATTTCATCTGTCAGCTTCTGATATTTTTCAACATGCTCCAATACTTCAGTACAAATAAAAGCATCAAATTTTTCGTTCTCAAAAGGAATATCTTCCCCATTAAATGGTGTGATGGCTGGATTCCTGTAATCAAATTTATCCGCATCAACAATGTCAATACCATAGTAAGTTACTTCTGGCTTTAATAAAAATCTATATGGTGACTGACCACAACCCACGTCAAGTACATTACCCTTGTAAGTAGGTAATTCTTTTTTTATATGCCGGTAAATTGTCAATATCTGCAGATCAAGTATCGTTCTTCCGTAAAATTTGATCTTGCCTGGTAAACTGTCCGGAGGCGTATTTGATAAGGGTTTAAATCTTTCTGTCATGATATACTTCGTTCTTACTTTTCTGGATGCCTGTTTATTTATTTACATTATTTGTAAAATTTTCTATCTCAGTAGCTGAATCAAGCTTTTTGCCTTTATACAAAATAGATCTTCGTATAAATTTGGGTCTTGCCTTACCTTCTTCAAAAATCTTGGACAGGTATTCACCCAATACCGATATAGCCAGCAATTGAACCCCGCCAAAAAACAATATCAATACAATAACGGTTGAAAAACCCTGTGGTACATTCGGATAAATAAAACGTAATGTAACCTGGATAAGTATTCCCAAAAATGAAATACCGGTAAGGATCAAACCAACATAGCTGAGTATTTCAAGGGGCACAAAGCTGAATGAATAAATAGCCTTCTTGGCCCATTGAATATTTTTTCTAAAATTGTTTGTGCTTTTGCCAAACATTCTTTCAGGTCTTACATAATCCACTCCGGTTTGGTTAAATCCTACCCATGCTCTTAACCCACGGAGAAAAACTTCCTTCTCTGGAAGCTTATTCAGCTCATTCACCACTTTTTTATCCATTAAAGAAAAATCGCCTGCATCAACCGGAATTTTTATATATGATAGCTTGCTAAATATCCTGTAAAACCCTTTATATACCCAGTTCATGAAAAATGACATTTCCCGTCTCACTCTCTTTCCATATGCGACATCATAACCTTCTTTCCATTTCTCATACATGGCTGGAATTATTTCAGGTGGATCTTGCATGTCACCATCCATTAACACCACTGCATCACCAGTTGCTATTTCCATACCACTTAAAAAGGCAGATTGAGAACCAAAGTTTCTGGAATGTGAAATTCCTATGACATTGTAATCATTCGCAACTATCGCCGCTATTACTTCTTCAGAGTTATCCGGTGAGCAATCATTCACAAAAATTATTTCATAACGAAGTTTCGTTTCATTGAACATTTTTACCAATCGCTCATACATGATGGGTATTGCCTGCGCATCTTTATAACAGGCAATGATGGCCGTGATCTTCGCATTGAGTTTTGGGTTTTGAAAAGCCGGCATGATCGTTTCTGTATAAGAAATTTTTTCATGCCATCTCATGGTTTCCCGTAATCCATCTGCAAGAGTAGTTTTTGCCACCCATTTCAATTCGTTATTTGCACTCTCAGGATCACCATACCAATCTTTAAGATCCCATGCCCGGTTCTCCATTCCGCCCCAGACAGGCTTTTGCTCTACTCCAAATTCATTTCTCACCACCTCAACAAGTTCACCAAGTGTCGTTTTCTTTCCCGTACAAATATTAAATGACTTACCTCTTATTTCGGGATTCATATTTAACGCTGCATCGACAAATGCTTCCACCGCATCATAAATAAAAACAAAATCCCTGCTTATTTCCTTTTCTACAAGATTTGGTAATGATTTTTGTCTTGCTTTTTCAATCAGAATTGGTATTAGTCTGTCAGGCTCTTCCCAAAAACCATAAATGGAATACAAGCGAAGGTTAATGGCATTTATATTTTTAAACTGTGCATAGTATTGAATAATATACGAAGCAGAAACTTTTGATGCTGCATAATGACTATTGGGCTCCAATGGATCTATCTCCTTTGGGGCAGCTGAATTATTTCCATACTCTGAACTGCTTCCGGCGTGAACATATGCCTTTACATACTCACAGTTCTCAAGTATATTTACTGTACCATTCACATTTGTTTCATAGATCAATCTTACATCTTTTTGCTTACTGTATGCACCATATGCAGCGAGATTAAATATTGTTTTAGGTTTGTAACGTTCAACAATATTCTTAACAGAGATCAGTGATGTGATATCACAGTGAACAACATTATTATGAGGAACATTCAGCAACTTTAACCGCCATGCATTTGTTGCATCATGGGTAATGGCATAACAATCATTCCTCATTGAAAAAATTTCATGAAAAACATTTATGCCTATAAAACCGCTGGCACCGAATACAAAAATAGGGCCCTCAATTTTCTTTATTTTCTCTTGCAGTTCGGAATAATTTATCATACGGTTCAAAAGTAAGATCTTATAACTGTTGCAATATTTTTTTCATCCAGGCCACTTTCCTGCTGATGAAAAGATTGACTTCCATACAAACCACTGGGATATCCCTTTGCATGCAGACTCACAAATTTTTCCATGGGCACAGACTTCTCATTCAACAAAAGCGAAATACTGCTTCCTAATCCACCTGTTGCTATATGCTCTTCGATAGTTAATACATTTTTGCTAATGCGGATACTATTTTCAAGCTCCTCCGGCAGCACAAGGGGTGTTCTATTCAAAACGAAAACCTGAACTTTATCCTTAGTTTCTTCATTTTTTAAAGCATCAAAAAAATTGTTGGCAATCGGCCCCTGCACAATTACTGTCAATTTAGGGCT
>Ga0193693_1000080_pt1 | contig 12979 bp, 16 predicted proteins | sample L3a2metaG_FD_144916 | JGI IMG/M metagenome (GOLD analysis project Ga0193693, IMG submission 144916) | Soil microbial communities from a riparian zone of the East river system, Colorado, United States - L3a2 | ecosystem: Environmental > Terrestrial > Soil > Riparian zone | place: USA: East River...
CTTAGCGTAAAGCTGCTAAGTATTGAGATCTTGGTAATCTCGGGTAAGTGTCCGGTAAGCAGTAAATGCCAGTAGTACAAGATAGAGGCAGAATATAAGTACAAAATGATAATGCGCACCAGATAAGATAAGATGACAAGACAAAGGGCATAACACTAATCTTCTGTGGTGATTTGAAATATTTAAGGTTTTTGTGATCACATCAGATGAGAAACTTCTGCTGCGCTCCCAAAAGGAGATATCTAAATGCTTTTATGGCATAAATGATAGCAAGCAGTTCTCGATCATAGATGTCATAATTGTGCTCTGCTGGTAGCAAAGATTTCAAGTAATATGCAATTGAATGGCATCCATCAGAAAATTGCTGGCTGATGGTAGCTCCTACTGCATATTTGGATGCATCAGTGTCCAATATGTAGCATTTAGTAGGGTCTGGGTTTTGGAGGACTGGATATGATGTGAACAGCTTCTTGAGTGTTTCAAATGCAGTGCATTGCGGTTCGTTCCAGTGCCATTGAGTACTTTTCTTTGTAAGATCATGTAGGGGTCATGTAATGCATGAATAATTGGCAATGAAGTCCTTGTAGTAATTGCCAAAGCCTAAGAATGATTGCACTTCATGGAGATTGGTAGGGATGGGCCAGTTAGTGATTCCTTGGACTTTGACAGGGTCCATCTTGACTTGTCCTTTTCTAACTATTACTCCAAGGTATTCCACTTCTTCCTTGTGGAAATGACATTTCTCTGGTTTGAGAAATAGATCATTGTCCCATAATTTTTTTAATACATGGGCAACTTTTGAGCGGTGCTCATCTAGACTTCCAGTTGTGGCGATTAAGATATCATTCATATAAATGAATAGGTCACCTCTGGTTACTTCTTCTTTGAAGATTTCATCCATCATGGTTTGAAAGGTTGCTAGGGAGTTTGTGAGTCCAAAGAACATAACAGTAGGTTCGAATAATTCTCTGTTAGTTTTGAATGCGGCCTTCCATTGGTCACCATTCTTGATGTGGATGTTGCTATAGCCCCAGCAAATGTCAAACTTGGTAAACCATTTCTTCTTGACAAGTTGTCATACTAATTCTTTAATGAGCGGAAGGGGATAGGTATTTCAGATCATAACTTGATTAAGTGCACAGTAGTCCTGCACTGGTTGTAGCTTGCCATCTTTCTTTTTGACAAAGAAGAAAGGTGAAGCATAGGGTGAGTTAGATTGGCGTATGTATCCTTTTTCTTCATGCTCTTGAAGGAACTTGTCCAATAGTTCTTGTTGTCCTTTAGCAAGTGGATAGACTTCGCAGTTAAGTATCAGAGGTGCTTCTGGTGTAAGATCTATAGCATGATCCCATGGGCAGCTATCTGGAAATCTTTCTGTTTCTTTGTTGCTAAAGACCTTGCCAAAGCAGTGGTATTCTGCAGGTATTAATTCCTGCCAGGTTCGTTTGGTGGTATCTATGGCTCCTGCTGCAAGCTTGGTAGCAGTGGTTGTGCGTTGGATGTATGGTGGGGGCATGTCATGTGGCATATAACTGTCTCTGCATCTCTTTATGAATAGTTTATAGACTTTGCTGTCCTTGTTTGGGATCCACTTGTGTGCGTCAGTGGTGGCAGCTATAACTTTGCCTTGTAATTCTCCTTCTGTCCAATTGATATCTGGATTAACAGCAGCAAGGAAGGGCATCCCTAAGACCATGTGGTCTTCTCCTAAGTCAATGACATAGAAGTTGTGGGTGTTCTTCTTTCTGTTGTAGGTGAGATCTAGATGGGCGGCTTTATCAATGGTTCCTATAGAGTTTCTAGTTCCATCTATGTTTCGAACTGTTTTTGGTTTGGGTAGATTGATTGTTGGGATAAAGAAGTGATCCACTAGATCCGGGGAAATGAAGTTGTCAGTTGTGCCACTGTCAATAAGTGTGCTTGCTTCTTGGTAAAGGGTTCTGGAATGAAATTGGATGTCTGTGTGTATGGCTCTGTTTTTGGATTTGAATATGGCATTGGGGAATAAGGCCCTCAGCATTGCCAAGTGCTGTGGGCCCTCTAAAAATGGATATCCAAACTATCCAATTCTTGAAGCCATTCCTCTTTCTGATTGTCAGAAAGTCAAGCAGTACAGGCTGCTAGAGAGGGCAGTTCATAACCCTCTTGGTACCCTTCATTCTTGTCTTCTTCTTCTTCTTCTACTTCTTTGATAGAAGCGACATGTCCTTGGGGGTAATAGCCGAATTTAGGTGATTGCTTATTTGATTTTCAGAATCCTCGATTATGATCAGACTTCAGCTGATCATACTTTGATCGATCAAACTTTGGATAATTGAAGCACTTAAATTGGTTAGGGAAAGACTTTTGCTTGGTTTGGTGCAGCTTTGAATACTGATATTTCTTCTTTTGGCAATGACATGCCATGTGGCCCTGATCTCCACAGTAGAAGCATCACCCTTCATTCTTGAAGCAGCTAGGTTTTGCTTCTGTGGTTCCACCACTGACAGTAGCTTGTCTAATTTGGGTAAACACCAAGGGGTCGACATCCATAGGTACACTTTCATCATTAGGATGATATTGATGGCCATTTCTTTGCAATTGTTTCTGTGAAGCCCATTTGAATTGGTGTTTCTGTGGGTGCATTACAGCTTGTCGCATCTTGTAGTTCTCTTTCTCCCTTCATGTGGTGGCTATCCATTCTGTAAAGGTAATGGGAAGGTGTTCTCTGTGCATTATTGCACTGAGGAGTCCAGTCTTGAGATTTTGGGCAAACATAATAACAGTTGACACAGTGTTTGTATCATATCCTGTATCTCTGGCAAGATGTTTGAAGGTGGTGATATACATGTCTAGATTGCCTTTATGCATCTTCAGATGTTGGAGCTTTGTAAATGCAGTTTGAGCCTTTACAGTATCCGCATATGCTGCTATAAATGCATCCCTGAAGTCATTCCATAGCACATCTTCTGTTCATGCAATCAGATTGACTGTGCATACAACCTTGTTCCTTAGATCAGTGACTTGATCATTGACCCAATTGTTGACAAGAGGTCCTTTGATAAGGGACAGGAAATACATTGTGCGAAGATATGGGTTGCTCATGACTTCATAGTTATTGTTGAGTCCCCAATGAATGTCAAATTGTTGCATGAATGTTTCTGAGGTAGCATGTTCTCCTTGGAATATGTCTGGTGTTTCTCCTCAAAACTTGCCAGTCTGGACTTGTGCTGGTGTGGCCATTATGTTCTGAAGTGGTGCTGGTATTACAGTAACTGTGCCAGTAGTATTATCAGTGGTACAAATGGTAGACCCGGTACTGGAGGTGGTAGTTGTGCTACTTGATAGTGGACTGGTGCTAGTGCTGGTACATGGATTTCTGGTTCTTCAGCTACTACTGCTTCGATTGCTTCTTCTATTAATTGAAGAGCCTGTGGTTCGGATGTATCGGCGGCTTGTTGTAAGATCTGGAGATAAACTTGTTCTCCTGGTGTGAGGGGTTCTTCTTCCTCTTCTTGATGAGCTGCTAGGACTGGTGCTCATAGTACAAGTGGTGTTCTTGTTGATTGCTCTGGTTCGTTAGAGTCTTCTAATTCACTGTTGGAGAGATGGTGTCTGGGGGTGACAAACAGTGATAGATCTGGATCTTGGGAAAATGATCAGGATAGTAGTCCTGATCCACTAGCTTCAGGGATGTCTAGGGTAAGCGGAGGTGTGGCTGGGTCATAACTCAGATGCTGGTGATCTTGTGGGTGCCAATATCCAGTTCCTTCTGTGTGATGTTCGATCTGGTCTTTGTAATATGTGAGATAGTATTCCTTGTATGCAAATAGTCGATACCAGTGATGGTCTAGAAATTCAATGGGTTGATGGTCATTGTGTTGTGGTGTGAACACATAGTATCCTCTTGGGTACTGTTCTGTATCTCTCCAATGTACATGGTCCTTTACATGTGGTGGAAGATTGTCTGTATATCTTCTATGAACTTGGATAAGTGTGGTTGGATTTGCAGGATCAAACAGTTGGTTTTGTGATGCCATTGTGATGTTGGGTAAGGCCCTTGGTATGTTGAGGCCTTAGTACTGTTTGTTTGCTTCTATAGGGAGCCTCCTTCAGTCTTCTTATGATAATGAAAGACTTGGTCTAATGTTACATGCAGACTTCACATAGGTTGTGTTCTAAGAGTCTACTCTTATAATAAGAGTCACCAAGGACTTTATGGCAAAGCTAACTCAAACTGGAGCTAGATCAGATAGCAGGCTTGCATTCTGAAGCACAAGTGCAAGAAGATATGATATAAAGGAGGGCTCAAGGGGTGAACACAAAGAGCGTAAGCTCTGAGGGATGTTTATGGTTCTGGGATTACAAAGGAGACCAAGTCTGAAGAGACTGTGGCCTTTACAAGTGAGCCTATATACTACAAGGTACATAGCTAAGTGAAACAATTAAAGTATGAGTCATTGTAAAGTATGGGGACATGTAAGCATAAGGAGTCGGCGCGGCAGCGCAGTAATGTGCTGATAGATGCGCAGTCATATGTACAGTAAGCAGCAAAAGAGATCATACATATCGGAGCAAAACTGACTCACGTGTGCAAGATATAGTATGGAGGTGAGTCAGGGGATGAGGCAGTGGTGGCATGTGAATGCAATCCTGATAAGGAAGGTGAGTGAGCACAACGTGGCTGCTAAGTATCTAGATAACATGTAAGTCCAATAAAGGAAGTCATAGTCTGGTAAGAATGGTCCAGTGGTACACATGAAAGGAGAATATAAGTACAAGACAGCGCGTGATAGCAGGATAGTCCAAAGGGTGTAACAATAGCACTCATGCTCATTGCATTTATTGGCAGAACAAAAACTGCATCTCCATCAAGCGGAACATCTGTTTCACTTCCACCACCATCACTGTCCATGTCCCCCTCCCCTTCCCCTCCAGCACCAACACCACCACAGCACTGTCATTGCAGCCAGCACCCACCCCACCTCAGCAAGTAGCAACTTATCTCCCAACACCACCAGTCAGTCACATCCCAACCTCAAATTCAAGTATCACAGCACCCATTGCTACCAACAGTGGAGAAGAGGAAATGCCAGATGAAGATGAAGCCCAAGCAGAAGAGCCAAAAACCACATCACCACCGCAAAGTGCACCAGCTCCAGCACCAGCACCTCCAGCACCAGCAATTCAAGCTACACACAAGTCAATGCACAAGATCAAACCCTTACAAAAGGCAAAAGACATCCAAGCCTCAAAAGCAAGCAGCATGTGTTACACCCTTTGTCTCATCATCTTATCTTATCTGGTGTGTGTTAACATTTTGTACTTATATTCCGCATCTATCTTGTACTACCAGCATTTACCGCTTACCAGACACTTACCCAAGATTACTGAGATCTTGATACTTAGCAGCTTTATGCTAAGTATCCCCTGCACTTACTTACTTACTATACTTGGACAGACTTTCTCATGGCTCATAGCCTTTGCACCCATTGACTCCCCTTGACTCCCCTCCATACTATTACACTTACGCATCGCTCAGTTACGATCCGATTCGACTCATCTCTTTTGCAGTTGACGCGTCACCCTACTGTGCACCTTCTGGTGCATTCTGCAGATCATGACGTGTCTCCTTAGTGTAGTATGACTTGTTCTATTGTACTTGTATATAAGCCCTCCTGTAATGGCCACAGTCTCTTCAGACTTGGTCTCCTTTGTGAAATCCAGGACATAAAACCCCCACTGAGCTTTGCTTGTCTCTGCTCGCTCAGCTCTCCTATCACATCGTATTTCTCTTGCACTAAGGCACTCCACCTTAGTCTGCTATCTTATCTAAGTCAAGTTCAACTTAGCTTTGCCTAGACGCACTTAGGTGACTCTCCATAGCGAGAGTAGACTCTAGACTCTATTCCAGAAGCTCGCCCCTCCGTGTATAGAATCTATAGTGAAGCATCAGGCGGTAGCTTACCCGGGAATAACTGCCGCACAATACAGGCCGTCTGCTTGTAACAGCATGACACCTAACTCTAAGAAGAAGACCACTTACCAATGGCTGGACAATGGAGTATTTAGAGGCATCTACCCAGACCATCAAGGGAGCCCATCAACAGCACTTCTGGCAGACAACGAAGAGGAGTTTGTTTTTCACATTACCATGACACACTCATCACCTCTGCCATTCAGGATGCTGACAGCAATCCCAAATCAACCACTAAAGCACTCAAATGCTCAGACTGGCTGCTTTGGAAGGCAGCCATGGATAAGGAGATTGACACCTTAGAATGTGCCAGCACCTGGAGCACAGTCACACACCCAGCCAACAAGAATATTGTTGGTTCAAAATGGGTCTTCAGGATCAAATGGAAGTCCAATGGCTCAGTTGACAAATACAAGGCATGCCTAGTCACCTGTGGCTTCACTCAAGTCTATGAAGTCAATTATTTTGACACCTATTCACCTGTCACCAGAGTGGCAAGTTTTCACACCATCCTAGCCCTTGCTGCATGCTATGACTGGGACATTGAATCTTTCAACTTCAACAGTGCTTATCTTAATGGCATACTAAATGATAACAAAGAAATTTACATGCAGGAGCCCCCTAGATATGAGACTTAGGGGGAGCATTCAGTAAAGAGGCTGCAAAAATCACTTTATGGACTGAAGCAGGCTGGCAGGAAATGGTACAAGGCACTATCATACGCTCTCGCTGACCTTGGGTTCCACACTAGCACAGCAGACCCAGGTGTTTTCCTAACCAAAATCAACAAACATATCCTTATTCTTGCCATCCACATCAATGACTGCATCCTCACCAGCAGTTCACCAGAACTCATTGCCAAATACAAAGACAAGTTCAATGTGTGCTACACCCTCACTGACCTAAGACCAATCCATTGGTTCTTAGGTATTAAAATCACCCAAAACTGCTCAGCCTGCTGACAAGCCAGTGAGTCTGCACTGTGGGAACACTAACTCAATAACTCTTCTGGTGTGTGTACAAGTAGGTGGGGGTGGGAAGTGTCAGAGACGGTCACGCAGGTCTCTGTGGGATACTATAACATGTATGGGTGCCCAACCTAGATGTAATACATGTATGGTTTAAGTTGCAGAGGCCACATGTTAGTGCAGCAGTGTCGGGAGCGGGAATGGTAGAGCAGGACTGATCTGGATAGGTTGTGAACGCAATTGGCCTTACATGCCTGCACATGCTTTGATATTCCAGATATGGGGCCGCACTGGACCACTATATGCGTAGTTGAAGTAGCTAAGTCCATGGGTGGGTGTGGATAGGGGTGCGCACCATACCGTAGTATAGGTACGTCCATACAATTGTACGGTATATAATGGGTACAGCTTACCCATCCACCGTCCGTCCACCCAAGTCAGCAGGACCCCTAATGGTGATGGGATGGGCACAAAGACAGCCGTACTATGGTATATGGTGGTGTACGGTTGGTACCTCAGTTTTAATCACTATATTATTATTTGAAAACATATGTACATCCAAGAGTGGGCCAGGTGCAGGTGGCCCAAGTGGCAAGCTACAACTCGGAGGGGTGGTGGTGGAAGGGATCAATGGTGAATCGTGTGCCACACGACATACTCGACTATGAAAAGCATGATGAGACTAGTCTCCAAGCCAAACCATATCCCTCCAGGCAGCAAGCAGAGCGTGCCGGGTACGGTCTTGAGGATGGTGCAAATGGGCGGTAGGCGGCACCGACAAAAAGACTTGCCAACAAGATTAAGTTATGGTCATGAACACAGCCACAGCTGCGGAACCGTGTTAATGATGACGCATCCCTACAAATGCTGACATATACTCACAGTTGCTCTCTGGATAGGCTGAGAACACAAGTGTGGTGGCAGACGGTTGAAGTTAGACATATAACCCAAGGACATGGAGAGTCGGTGGGCGACACTAAAATCTCAAGTGTGAACATCTCTCTTCCCTCACCACTATGGCCAAGGGGAATGATGGCGACTTGATTCAGATACGCTGCAGCGAGATCGCGCATGAAACTCTGTATCTCGTTGAGCGGGTGGTATCATGCATGGAAGGTGGGATTGGAGGGCAATACGATATCCCAACATGCCCTTGCCTCACTGGCAGTGATATGTGAACATGAGTTCGTGTACTCGGTGCAGAGGTCATATGTGCACGAGCACAAGGGCGTCCTCTTGACATGGTCCATGTGGTGGCTGGTGCCCATGGGCAGATGGAAGGGCAGGAGCCCAAGCTCGGCCGCTGCGATAGCGCAATGGGGGAAGTAGATGTCGATGTAAGAATAAGTCATTTGCTACAGATCCCATTTGCAGAGCTGTAGAAAGAGGGAAAAAAGGGTCCATATCTGCTGATGATTTACTTGGTGTAGTGAGGGGAAACACATCTCAGCCCACAAAAGCAACTTCTCCATCTTGTTACCCAATGCAGGGGAGAAGTGGTAGAGGATCCCACTATCATTGTCAAGGGGAATAGCCCAAGAAAAGAGGACAGTTGTGAAAAGAAGAGTACAGGGAGATGGCCACCAAGTGGTGCGAAAAGGGTGGTTGATGGTGGGTGATCATTTTGGCGATTTATGGCATCCGTGACAAGGATCCTCTTTCTTGAGGCCTGGGAGTTCAAATGTAGAAGTAACAGAGCTGGATTGAGGTTGATCACATATTTCCATGCTGGCAGGAAAGTCAGGGGGAGACAGAGAGAAAGGAAAGAGAAAACGCACCGAGGATGCATTATCTCTCCACCATGACTTTGGGTGGCAGCTACTCTCTGGCAGTGGGCCATGACTAAGTGGATGTACTTCACTGCAAGAGCATGGTCGAGAGAATGGAAGTGGTTGGCAGGGGATGTGTTGGAAGGGTGTCTGTTGACGAGCGCAGAGAACACAATAAGGGCTGTGACAACTATGTGGACGAGGACGGTGGCTGCGGAAGAGTTGGGTTGTTCGAGTAGGTTGTAGAGGTATAGGCACCATGCGGGTTTGATGATTAAGGACAACGGTGAGCTACTGCGGCTGCCCCAAGCATGAGCACAGGCAAGAACACTGTGAGTATGAGTAGGCGTAGTTGCGGGGTGATAATTTGCACCTCCAAGTCCCTCCGAGTCCCTGTCCGCCTCCGCATCAGCCTCTCCTTCCTCCTCTTCATCTTTGTCATCAGGGAGTGTGTGACAGCCTATTGTGGGTTGATTGACAAGGACTTCGCCATTGCGGGCATTCTGAGAGTTGAGGTAGGGGAGAGAGTAGAGGGGGATGGTGGACGGCCAGTTACATGAGAACATGAACCAGGTAAGGGCACCACACATGTCTGGGATGACTTGAGGGGAGGCTGTATTTACTTGGAGATACCTGACCGTCCAACCGTCCTAACGGCCGTGATGGACATACTCTAGATGGTTTGGACAGGCCTAGACTGTCCCGTCCACCGTCCGTCCAGGTGGTTGAAACCAGCCCGGAATGGCATGGGTATGGTACCCATAGTACGGACCCGTCTGGTCTGTGAGGTATGGGTACAGTGCACACCCCTAGGTGTGGAAGACTCGGGAAGGTGGAAGAGAGCTACACTGAGCTCTGGAAACTAAGGCCTGAGGGGGGAAAGGGGAACTTCTTATTTTTAGTGAGGTGTGGTTACATGGGCTATATCTAGGCCTAAGAGTCCAGAGCTGTCCAACGCTGTCCACTTTGAGAATGGTGGGATTTGGAGCTTCTGCTCTGTCCACTCTGCTCTGCTTTCAGACCGCTTTCGAACTGCTTTCCCACACACAGCTGCATTCACTGCGTATCACTGTACCATCTCCTTCTCCCAGACCTCCTACATCGACTCCATTCTCACTTGTTTTGGGCTGGGCAATGCTAAACCTTACAGCACTCCCATGGTTCCCAGAGTTACTTACTCACAAAATGACTGCCCCTCAGATGCTACTGAAGCTGCACACATGCAAAAGACACCTTATTGTGAAGCAGTTGGCAGTCTCATGTATGCCTCAGTTGCCACTTGTCCTGACATCACTCATACTGTCTCTGCCCTCTCACAATTTCTCAATAACCCCAGCTCTATTCATTGGGAGGCTGTCAAGCATGTCTTCTGCTACCTGGCTGGCACCAGAGACTGTGCACTCATCTATGGTAGTGAGTGGCATGACCTCACTGGCTACACTGATGCAGATGGTACTTCAGAGAAGCATTGCCATGCGATCTCTGGATACACTTTTCTTATTGACAGAGGAGCCATCTCTTGGTACTCATGCAAACAGGAAATTGTCACCCTGTCTACAGCCGAAGCAGAATACATTGCAGCAACACATGCCTCAAAAGAAGCCATCTAGCTATGCCATTTTCTCTTCAAGCTTTTTCCACTCACCACCTCTCCTACCATCATCTACTGTGACAACCAAGCTGCCATCAAACTTGCTATTGATGACAACTACCATACCCACACAAAACACATCAAACATACATTATCATTTCATCCAGCAAGTCATTGCTGATGGTACCATCACGCTTATCTACTGCCCCACAGATGATAGGGCAGCCAGATTTTCTCACAAAAGCCTTACCCAAGTGGAAGGTCTCAATGCATGCCTGCACACTTGGGCTACATTGCATTTAAGGAGTGGTGGATTTTTACCATGCCAGGGCTTGTGCATTGCACACCTGATGCACCACTGTTCCCTGGGGCTCAATCTGGAAACAGCCCCATACCCAATTTTTGGACCCCCTCATGGGCTTCGTGCTCACTTACTATACAATCTTTCCATTCTGTCTCAGTACAATAATTGTACTATATGATTGACTCATGTGCGTCCCCTCAACTTGGATGCATGACCCTTCTAGGGGCACAAGCCCTGAATGATTGCCTGCATAGCATCTGCCTACAAATAGCAGATGTGATGCCTTTCTTTTGTCCTCTTGCATGCCCAAGTCTTTCACTCTGTCTTACCCTTTTTCTCTCATGGACGACACATCTCACTCACTTACAGTTGTAGCTATATTGTCTGGAACTTGTAGTACAATAGAATGTAAGTAGATAAATAGTGTGGTGTGCACTGAGCAAAATGTTATCCAGTTCTTGCCCTCAAACTATCCCCATGTGCTTCTCTCTCCCTTGCTCTCTTGCTGCCACCTTTGCATGCTACTTCTGCTTGATCCATATCTAGTTTCACTAAGTTGATGGACAGTGGACAGGTGAACTATACCTGTCAATGGCCATAAATTTGTATGGCCATACCCATACTACAATATGGTGTGCACCCCTACTAATACATATTGCTAGGATATTATGTCTCAACACTGAGTCAACAGTTTGCTGAGCAAAATCTCATAGTCTTGTATTCTTAAAGCCTTTCTGCATGCCTTCTTTCCTTCTTGCCTTCACCCGACCTTTCTACTTGTTGCATGACAGACTCTGCTATGTTCCCTTGCATACTACCCCACTCGTCCCATATCTAGTCTCACTAGGTAATTCATAGCCTGCATCCATAAACTGCATGATAGATATAGGGAAAGGTCGGTATCATAAGTGCATAATTTGTTGATGGCACGGCCCCGGCAGTCTTTGGCCTTTCTTTGCTGACGTCATGGTTCCCACCCGGCCAAAATCCTGTTCCCGATTTATTGCCTTCCTCTCCACCGTTTTAATTAACGTCACGCAATTCCGACCGAGAAGATTTAGACAAAGAGCCACCCGTCTTCCCGCCAGTCAAAATGCCGCGTCCTCAAGCTTAAAGTGGTGATCGATTTTCCTCAACTGGCACGCGTATCGCTGCGGCCGTAGTCCTTCGGTGATGCGATCACCAGCGAAATCATGTCGACCTGGGCAATAACTGAGACTTGCGTATTGAAACTCCTTGGCGCGGTGCTTGATGCACGATGCGCCCCCATTTAGCGCCATGTACCACGTACGTGTGATGTGTTGCATCGCCCGGCGAGCGCTCTGGAGCCATCATGAAATATTGATGCCGTTGATATTGCATCCCTCGCTGTATTAACTAAAGCCCAAACTTGTTGTGAACTGGTAGTATTCGGGAGTGACAGTCTCACACCCGAAGGTTTGACCCAAAATAAGCATTCCGACCGGTCCAGTCCCGAAGCGACGACTGACGATATAGCTTGCTTCCATAATATGGAAGAGTTCAGAAGCAATGAACAACATGGAACTGGGGGCGATGATGGGGTCACAAACATAATACCTTTCTATACAGAGCAGAAGGGTCCGTGGGAGATAACCGGAATGAGCTAGTAAAAATTACCAATTGTACGTAAGTACGAGTCCGTGAGAATTCACAGCTGTTCAGCCGAGCATCGTGCCTTTGCGCCTCCGACTGGAATCTCATCGCCCCCGATTATATGCGGGGTCCACTCTACTCCCGGCGGAGAGTATGAGTACTACATGAGACCACTGTGGGCGGAAATGGAAGGAGAGCTCTAGCATCCATGATGCTGCAACAGGTTCATTGCGGATGATACCCAGGGCCCGACCCTGTGGATGGCGTTGAGGTACCTCGGTCCTGATGGCTACCGGAGAAGTACTGATGTTGTTGTTGTGCATAGTACCCATGACTGCCACTACCCGGCAGTGACCCTTGCGACGGAATGTATGATGGAGCATGTTGGTTTCCCATCGCATACCCAGGCTGGTGATGTGATGACATGGACGACGGTGTTGGGAAAGTGTAGCCAGCGCTAGCCCCACCCGACTGTTGTGTATAGTTCCCTAACATAGACGAGCGTCCTCCACCGTATCCATTTTCTAGGGCATTTCGTTGATTAGTTGGCGCGTAGTATGGATCAGCGCTGAGCGGGCCCGACCCAGCGTGCGAGATGGATTGTAGTGAAAGCGGGTGGTACAGTTGCAGACTGTCAGTGGGCATGGACGCTCTACGGAGTAATGTGCCTGTCGAGACTCCAGAGTGACCGCGCTGAGATGGAAGGGGATGGGTTGTGGCTGGTCCAGACGACGGACGATGTACGGGTGCAAGTATCCGTCGGCGAGCCTGATGGGA
>Ga0193693_1000081_pt1 | contig 12978 bp, 17 predicted proteins | sample L3a2metaG_FD_144916 | JGI IMG/M metagenome (GOLD analysis project Ga0193693, IMG submission 144916) | Soil microbial communities from a riparian zone of the East river system, Colorado, United States - L3a2 | ecosystem: Environmental > Terrestrial > Soil > Riparian zone | place: USA: East River...
TAACTATTTTCTCTCCTCCAAGGCTCCAAACTGTCAACCATGTCCGTTCCATATCTGGCATATGGCAACCCTCGGTCTGATATTGGCGCAACTTCGTACATGTACCCTCCGAACCACTCCTCATCACAATTTACCTTTGCTGATTCTTCAACAACCATCCCTGGGAAGCACGAGTTTGCCCCAGGTCCCGTCTCACGCACCCCTAGCCCCACCCCCAGCGAGGCCGAAGTACTTGCTCGAAAGGGTGTCTTCGACTGGAAGACACTTTCCAGCTGGCGGTTCTGGATACGTAGGGAGTGGTTATGTGCGTAACGTCTTCCAACTCATACCTCCTGCTCATATCTAATCCTCTATTAGGGTATTATGTGATCGCCATCATCCTGTCCGTGATTACCGCCCTCATCACTATATACCATCATCAAATAGTCGCGCAACTCACCCCTGCAGCTCACTCCGTGAAAAGGTCAGTTATCATTTGCATATCATTTTTATCCCGCTTCTTTCTCAATCCTGCTTTGCTCCTTCTGATCATGATCTCCATCAGTCTTCCAGGAGGGTGGGCGATTCCGATAGCCATCCTCTTCATCATATCTTTCCCTCCGGTGCGTGACGTCCTCCGAGTTCCGGGTCTGCCACCCGTTGATCATATGTACCACAGCTCTTCGGTCACGAAATCATTGCCATTCTTTGTGGCGTTGTTTGGGGTCTTTGGATCGGATTCGCGATTGTTGCCGCTGGCACGTTTCTTGGAGAATTGGGCAACTTTTAGTGCGTGATCCATCACCTGCGAAGCGTAGGCTGACACAACTTATCCGACGTCGCCCACGTGAAGTGCTTTCAAGTATTGTTGTCGTGCGCGTGGAGAGAAACTTGAAAAGACAAACCTACAATATGGCTGTCTCGCGCGTGTTGTCCGCGATGGTGGTTTCAGAATAGCCTTAATCGCACGTTTCAGTGCCATTCCAGGTCACTGTGCGTCTTCCTTTCATCTTTCGGAACGAACACGGTCGCTCAGATTTCAGCTGTTAGTCACCACTGCTGTATTTTCTACGTGTGGCATGAGCGTGTGGATATTCTCCCTAGCCGCATTCTTATCTTTGCCAAAGCAAGTTGCAACTGTGTACATTGGTGTCATTATCGAGGGGTCGGGAAAACGTATGTTCAAGACTCGTTTGGTTCCTCGCGCTGGCTTAGTTCATGACCCTGCAGAGACGGCTCCTCAACATATAGCGAGTTACTCATTGATTGCTGTCACCACAATTGTCACTATCCTCGCTGCATGGTATATTTATCGTGAGCTTAATCGTGCCAAGCCCGCCGTGATTTATGAGCGTCGTAAAGCCCGGTACGTCCATCCCTCTTTGTCCTTCATTGTCTTTAGATACTCATCGTAGTCGTGCTATCTAGGCAAGCAAAGATGGAGCGCTCGAGAGCATTATACGACCACGATGTTTCGAGTTCGTCAACATTCAATCCAAACCCATCTGATTCGGATATTCCGCTGCGGTCGTATGGCTCGGACCCAGACCCAGGCTTTGAAGAGTCCACTCATCAACAATGGGATGAAACGGGACATGCAATCGGTTATGCACCCGACCCTCGTCTCCATGCCCCACATCCACGCCCTCCATCATTTAGTCCAACAACGTTGTACGCTCCGCCCGGCGCCGCAGCTGCAGTGACATCTTCTATACGACCAGAACCTGAGGACGAATGGTCTAATGCCGAAACACCTAAAACAGCCCGACCACCAGAAACGATTACTTCTTTACCGGTCCCTACTGATGCCCCAATTCCTCATTTAGAACATACTCCCCCAGCCCTAAGGGAACATACTTACACTGGCCCATCTCCTACTTCGTCCTACCCGTCAGAATTATCCCATTCAGCACGCGCGCTCTCGTCACCATCGAGCGCAACGTCGCAATATGCCGTGTACCGCCCCGAGCACCTTGCGTCAAGTCCCACATCGGGCAACACGGGCAACACGGGAACTGGATTCGAGTTGGCGCAGCCTCAATTCTACCAGTACTCATCCCCGACGACTGGATTTGATTCCGCAACGTCACATACGTTCTCGCCCCCGCCCGGTTACCGATGAAGACACAGTATAAAGAATGAATACGTACTAGGATAACGGTATATGTACTATTGATGAGGTGATCCATACCTAACGGTGGAACTTTACGCTGCATCATGGACGAGAACCCTCTGCGTTGTTAACTTTATTACTTCTTCCTGCATGTCTCCTATTCTTAACCGTCAAGTCCGGTCGTTGATGCAAGATTCATGTGTTTGTTTTTAAGAGTGTTGAACTGCCCTGAATACCCTCTGCGATAGAAGCGATGACTGAAATTATGTTATTTTCTACTGTAGTGCGGATTGTCACGATGACCTAGTTGATCTACTCCGCTTCCTGTGACAACACTAAGAGAGGAGGCGCAGTCCACCCATGATGGTGAGATCGGGCGGAAGAATCAATTCTCGAATATCTGAGAGCCCTAATCTGGCTCCAGCTACCGTGAAACCAAGATCTATAACTCCACACCACGTTCGTTGGGAAACCCGGGAAAATAACAACTGGACCGGTGACGAGACCAGAAATGGGTTTGTGCATGTTCGAGAGGGAAATGTGGCTTGAGACACCATCAATATACGTGTCTCAAGTCGGATAACTGAACCGCGATTACGATCAGAAATCAGCCGGCCGGAATTGATGGTTGTAACTTGATACTACAACTCCCGAGGCCTCGCCATGCGACCATCGTTTCGACCAGTAGAGCACTGCCAATGATTCGTCCACAAGTCCCTTCCTTCAATTTGGGGAGAACGCATGGGATCCAAGGCAGCAAGGCTGGGCCTTAGTTCGTGCTTCCTCTCTTCCTTCCTTGCTTCCACCCGAAAAAAAACTTGGAGTGAACCGGTGATTACGGGAGTCTGCGTCTTAATTTATGGTACGCGCTGCTCCGAGTCAGCCTTGTTCACTTTTTCTCAAGGATTTTGTCAATAACGTCTTTATTGCTAGCATCTTCTAGGGCGCCTAATGATCGCTCGCTCGCACGCTATAAAACCTCGGAAGCTTCTCTTTCAGAGGCTCTAAGCAATCTTCAGCGTTGTGGTAAGAAGTACTACTCGCCTCGGACAAGGCAAGCTTTTGCGAGGCCTGTTAAGCGGGGAGTATCACAAGCTCGCCGCCGCGCAGGAGGTTCGTGCAAACAGACGACCGTATGATCCCACGTCTTGTACATGTGATGCTTGAGGTCAATGGAACCCGGGGAAATACTAAGATTGCAATTCGCGGTTATGGGCCACATAGATTTGCTCGGATACTGTACGTTATAATCCAAGTGGGTGATACACTCAAAGTTGAACGATAGATATCGATAAACGGTTACGCAACAATCGCATGGCGTGTTCACAGGCCTCAACCGGGAATCAGAATGACCGTGACCCGGTTCCTATTTCATCTGTATTACTTGTGAGCGGACGCGTGCATCGAACGAGAGTAATACAACAGCTGATGCGCGTCCTCGACTTCACGTCGATTGAATACATCCACATAGCCTGGTCCGCCGCTGCCACCATTGACCGTGCTTGGCGTTGCCGTAGCTCTCTCCGCCTGTTCCCGCTCACGTTGCTTGCGTCGCAGGAGTGCCAACGCGCGTTCCCGCTCGGCCGACTCACGAGCAAGGCGGCCTTCGCGCGAAGCAGAAGATGGCGGCGATTTTTGCGATTGTTGTGATTGGGAGTATGAGTGTGATTGCGGCGGGGGTATCGCAGTAAGTGAGTGCAATGGCCGCTTGAGATGCGAAGGGATCGAGGAGAGCGGATCGGCTTTGAGCTGGCGTGCCAGGTCGCGCTGTCTGTGTATAGCACATAACCTCGTTAGTGGGAATGACAACAACCTAGGGGAAAGGTACTGGGGTTGGCGGTAGGACGCACCTCCTCGCCTCAGTGGTTTTGTCATCGTTGCTGCCAGTGCCTGCAGCCGAGTACCACGGGTGGAGATCTTGCTTTGTGGGTGCGAGGGGTATGCCACGGTCCGAATCTGTCGTTGTAGGCTTGGATTTCGAGGCGCGTGCTGCAAGAGCCGCGGCATGTTCTTCAAGATCCGCGAAGAGGTTAATGTGTCCATTACTTAATGGAGTGTTGGACCCTGAAGCGACGGGAGTTGTTTTGTTGCCCGTATCCGCACTGCGGGGCGGAGAGGAAGGTGGCGTGATACCTGCACGAGAGCGAAGCGTGCTCAGACGGGACTCGGCGTCCTGGAGGGGAATTGAGGGAGTGCGAGCGTGGCAAGCGAGGAGAAGTAACGTACTGCAACAAAAGCACGATCTGTATCCTCCGTCTGTTTTCTTTTCGCAGCTGCTTCATCACGACGGACACGATCGATGTTGTCCAGTCGATAGGGATGATAAGACTTGTGGTGGGCGATGTTGAGTTTGCCCATTGAGGTTGCGGTGCCAGAAGGTCGCCTACAGTGAGCATTTGCTACTAGTTCCGGGGTCCCAACACGTCACATCAACACGGACACCTGCACTGGCACACAGCTCCTGGGACAGGCAAAAGCTCAACCACTCGCCGGAGGAAAGAATGGACTCGCAGGAAGAGCTCTCCCTCCTTGAAAATATCGATGCAATCGCACCCGCACAGCTCAAGAGCTTCGATGCTTTCCCGAAACTCCCCTCAACCTATCGCGCACGCTCAAGCGAGCGTGGTTTCCTCACCCTCTTTATTGCATTCATCGCATTTATTCTTGTGGCAAATGATATTGGAGAGTTTCTCTGGGGCTGGCCTGATTTCGAGTTCGGCGTGGACCATGTGCCCGCAACCTATCTGGATGTTAACGTTGACATGATAGTTAATATGCCCTGCAAATGTGCGAGAACCATTATCTCCATTTTATCCGAGAGAATAATTGACAACTCTGTGTTAGTCTTAAGCGTTGACCTGCGTGACGCCGTCGGAGATAGGTTATACCTCAGTAAAGGGTTTCATAGGGACGGGGTGAGCGCCGTGCTGCCCTGTTTAGTCCTTACCTGACCTCAGTGCAGACCCTGTTTGACATCGGACAAGCTACCGCACTCAAGTGAGTCCCTTGTGGAACCCCTTGTTAACCTCTCTAATCTACATCATTATAGAGAACATGCAGAGGCCCTCACCGCGCGGCAAGCTATTGCTGAGTCTCGCAAGTCGCGCGGCTTTCTCTCGGGGCTCTTCCGTCGTCCGCAAGATCTGTACATGCCTACCTATGACTATGTGCCTGACGGCAGTGCATGCCGCATATATGGCTCGCTCACCGTCAAAAAAGTTACAGGTACATATCCCTCTAATGTCTGTCTGTATCCTATTCATCATTCATGCGCCGCCTCATTACTAGCAAACCTTCACATCACTACCGTCGGCCATGGCTACAGTAGTAACCTCCATGTTGACCACAACCGTGCGTATCACCATTTTTTGCGTTCTGTACTTCATGCCATGTTTCACAGTCATGAACCTTTCACACGCCATCACCGAATTTTCCTTTGGCAAACATTTCCCAGAGATTACCCAGCCCCTTGACAATTCCTTCGAGATCACCCATGATCGTATGTTGTTTTTCTCTGGATGTGACTCGTGTAACATTCGCAGATTTCATTGCATATCAATACTATCTTCGAGTTGTCCCGACGACCTACATTGCACCACGCTCCGAACCTTTACATACGAACCAGTATAGCGTGACACACTATGAACGACAAGTTAGCCACCAAGGCGTTCCGGGTATTTTCTTCAAGTTTGACATTGAGCCTGTCCGTCTCACTGTCATCCAACGCACGACTACCTTTGGTCAGTTTTTCATTCGGTACGCTTATGTCCTTCTCGTTGGCACCTTAGTTCTGGATTCACACATAAATAGATGGGTAGGCGTTGTGGGCGGCGTGTTTGTCTGTGCATCCTGGGCCCTTCGCGCGACGAATCGTGTGATTACCGTCGTCGCAGGACCAGATGACGCTGACAGTATCGCACCCATGCCCGATTCCGCGCGCAGCGGGGGCCTGCGAAGTAAATGGACCGGCACAACCCTCCGTGCGCGCTCCAGCAACGCCTCATTACAGCCCACTACCTGGGTTGACAGCGGTGTCGGGTCGCCGTACAGCTCGACCTATAGTGGCTCCAGTTATGCAGGCTCGCCCGTCGGTTCTCCGATGCCGTACTCCCCTTACTCGCCTGTCGCGCCTCCACCACGCCTCCCGGGTCGGACGCCGTCGCCCTCGGGCTTCGCCGTTCCAGGGCATAGTTCTGGGCTTGGACTATCCCCGAATCTTTTTAGCCTCGGTCTACCAGGTAGTGGACGCACACCGACGACGGTGGCTTCGCTCAACTCACCTGCCCCCGGTCACGGTACACCCTCGTATGGTCATTTCCCGCCTACCCCGCGTTCCCCGTTAAGTGGGCTTGCATCACTGCCACAATTGAGCGACGAGAAAAAGGACGATTGAGGGGCTGCATAGAACCGAGAAGTACATTAGTCGCTGTGTTTATGACAGACGCATTCAAGCAAAAAAGGCTTCTGCTTCATCGGGACACAAGTACAAACACAAAACCCGACTATTATGTCGTCTAGGCTGTAGTAAGGTAAACTGCCACGCGCATATAGTAAAGGTCGTCTGCTGCGCTTCCTTACCCGACAATTTCGATGATGACATGACCAACCCTTCAAGAGGAATCGAGTCGGGGCAATCACCTAGGGCATTTTGCTGTTTACTAGGACGAAACAGTGGTGTTCACCTGGGAGAACACTCTGGACATGTTCTGCTGCACGGGGGCTTGCGCGGTCGATGCTGTGTCAGTAAGTTAGCTGAGTCGCAAAAAATCACAAGAGGCCCAATTAATGTCCTCTCGTCAATTCATCCGCGATTAGGCAATGGTCTGCGTTCCGGGATAAGTTCTCTTGGCCGATCTCTTTAGTAGAAGATAGACGCCCTGCGTTTTCTCAAAAGTTCATCCCAAGGATGTGTGGCTATTCAATCGACGGTGCGTAAATTAGTGGAATCGAGCTCAATCAGACTATGCGCCCCATGTATTCTTTAAATGCACTTCTCCGTCACCGAAGCCATCCAGTCGAGGAGCCAGCGAATCCTATGTGACCGAAAAGTCAGACTTCGAGCGGTAGTTACGTGAGGGGCCGCATGTTACAACACGCAGCGTAACCTTTGGGTTTGTATTCGGTGATGTTTCATGAAATCTCGAAACCACACCACATTTTCTTTCTCACTGTATACTGTTCTCTGCAGTCCCTAAATACCAGCGAGAGGAGCGCGACGCCATCATCTTCGACGGGGACGGCATTTCAGAGGGGCGAGCAATGAATTGGCTTGTGTTGTAGTGACGAAACGGCGGCGTTTACGGTAAGTTTCCCATCCTATCTTTCGTCGGACCCCTCTAGGCAAGTCATCTAGGTGCTAATTGGGAAGTGTAGGAAACGCAAGTGCGAGATGGCTACACCCCGCAGCTTCTCATCAGAGCACTCAGTCGTCGAGCACAGACGGGATGTAGAATGTAAGGACGCCACCGACGTCTGCCGAATCGCCGATATATACGAATAAAATCAGACAGTGACCTTGACAGATACCTTCAAGATCGAGGCAGTCAGCGTGGAATAGGGCCAAAAAAATAATTCTCCCTACACGCAATGGTTGTCTTGGATACAGTGTGTGCATTCAAAAACTTCAAGAAACTCCGAGTGTGAACAAGCGCGCTGAAAAGCTTATTTGGGTCAGGTCGTTCGCTTTCCTGTCCATCAACATTGCCTCCATTGGCCTGCGAAGCGCCATCTGCAGCTGGAAAATAAAAGAAAGGCGTGAGAAGGACAGTAAAGCACATGCAAATGAGAAGCGCGGCTGGTGAGTCGGATTGACCTATGCGAGGGTGTGAACAATTAGTCCAAGTGATGTCTGCATTGACAACTTCGGTACTGGCGGATAGCTGCAGGCGGCCTGAGGAGTTGGCTCGTACTGCTATCACATCCGAGAGGTTACGCATGCGTTCAACGACGGCGCGCATTTTGGCGAGGGGCGGGAGCATGATCTGGACCTACGATATATATAATTAAGGCTGATATTAGCGCGATTTTTCCTCGCTCAAATTAGTTGTCTTATAACGCACATCAGGCTCTGGGCATCGTGGTTCCGTGAGCATGGCCACATCAGCAGGTTTCATGACTTCGATGCGTACGTCATGAGCCACTTTGACTCTGCGACCCATCTGAGTTGTGCCAAAGATTTCGAAGCTCAAAACGGGAAGATTGTTCTTCTTGGCGAGTTTCATGACGACCTCATTAGCCCCGGTGTGCTCTGCGGACGCTGAGCGCAATGCTGTAGATAAAGCCTCGGTCGGCAAGTTGAGCGTGATTTCGTTATTGGAGTGAGAGAGGATGCGATAGTCATTGAAAAGGGCATCTACACGGATTTTCCTAGATGTTCGTCAGAAGGATAGCGAGAACAGAAAACAGGAGACGCACGACCAGACTTGAACACCCCCTTCCTCATGGTTGCAGATAATGCGCATAGCAGTCTCGCTGAATTTGATAATGCATTTCTTCTGCAGCTTCTCGACTGTTTGGATCAAACCTGGAGCGCGTGTCCAGTACGTTCACTGAATACGAAATCGAAGGGGATAAACTGACGAAGAAAGGTGAGTACATTTTGGACTGTAGCGCGGAACCGCATAACGCACGGAAAGTGCGGGGGAAAGTCACGAGCACGAGAGATGTCTTTTCCGTCCCTCGGCCGTCCCTCGGCTCTCTATCTCCTCTCATAGTCAAGTCCCCACTTGTGCTACGAAATGGTTACAGACTCAAACCCCTATCAGATCCAATCCTCGGATCGATTTAAAGAACTACTTTCAAAGGATCTCCAGCGCGTTTCCCTCCTCTACTTTTGGGCTCCATGGGCCGAACCCTGCAAGCAGATGACCGAGGTTGTCACTGAGCTCTCAAAAAAGTACCCAAATTTGCTCTCTCTCCAGATTGAAGCAGAAGAACAAAATGAAATCTCTGAGTCCTTTGACATTGAGAGCGTTCCGACCTTTATTATTCTGCGGGTGCGCCGCATGTTCGAATTTCTTTCTCCGGAACTGGACCACTCAGATCCATCTTTCTATCGTCAACGTAGGGTCACACTTTACTGGGCCGCATAACCGGCGCAGATGCCTCCGCCCTCACCAATGCCATTGGGACGCACGTAGGCTCTGCGGAGTCCGCCACGCCGCTTTCCCGTTCAGAAAAATCCCCCGCGGCGCCCCCGGCCGTGGAGAAAGTAGAGACGCCAGAAGAACTCGAAGAGCGCCTCCGTAGACTCATGACACAGTCAAACGTGGTACTCTTCATGAAGGGCTCGCCCGATGAGCCGCGCTGCGGTTTTTCGCGGAAAATCTGCGGCCTGCTGCGCGATAATAGGATCGAATTCTCCCATTTCGATATCCTCACAGATGAATCTGTGCGGCAGGGTGAGTCCGTGTCGTTAAGACACCTCGTGCTTCGTGGACTAATGATGCCTCACATTAGGTCTAAAGAAACTCAACGACTGGCCTACGTACCCACAGCTGATTGTAAAAGGCGACTTCATTGGGGGGTTGGATATCGTCCAAGAGTTGGCTGACTCTGGAGAGCTTAATCAATTGGTCGACTCCGCTTAATCATCTTATTAGATCGGCCGATCATAAGAATCATTTTACGTTGTTTCCAGAATTTCCAGAATGGACTGGCCGATATTACTTGAATGGTAATGGTGGAAACCTGATTAACTCAGGGGAGGACCTCCTCTATACACCTATGACGATGGGGTGGATACGACGAAGTGGCGAGATCATAAAAGTTCGCGCTGCAAGAACTCAAAAATAAAATGATGAGACAGCTGGATCATGGACTCCAGTTGATACATTGTCAACGTTTCATTCTCCTGTTCAAACCATACAGATGCAAGACTTTGCCAAACGCCTACAGTAGCACAAGTCCCAACGTGGTGACGGCGGTGGCACCAAGGACTACATAGCCTGCACGGTATGCACCCTTGAGGGACAGGACTTTACATTTGTCAGTGTCATCACATCATGGACAAAAGTGTAGAAAAGACAAACATTTTCCGGTATCCCAAGCGAGGTGACGCAAGCCGTTGAGTGAGTGGAAGGCAAATGGCGCGGCAAGGATTGTCTTCTCAGCAACTTTGACCCACTCTGGCTGGCCCGCAGCAAATTCGATGATATTCGCGCTGCTAAATGTGGAAGGAGCGAAAAGATACGCGAGGGAGAAACCGTAGAGGACTGGATGCCACGTTGAGTTGGAACTCGAGTAAGAAAAGAAGACGCACGGAGTGAAAGCCCAGCACCAGTGACACGATTGGCGATAGAGGCTATCCAAGTGAGCTGCGGTTGGTAAATGGTGAAATGGGGACTGGACGGGCGTGCGAGACGTTGGGTATTCAGGATAAATGATGCATCATTAGGCTTGATGGACTGTGTCTGAACAGAGCTGTACGAGGAATCAGCTAGTATGAGTGAGGAAGCCAGAAGCCGATCGAACCGTCTGAGAATGGCGGAGCGCACGAAAGTGTTCTGGACTGTTAAGAAGGCGGTCAACGGACATGCTGAAAGAGCTCTGTGATTGAGACATACCAGGTCTGGTGGAAAATGCTGTACGGGTGAGAGTAGAGCCCAGGCCAAGGACGCGAGTATAGCTCATATTTGATGTTGTACAATCACCACATGCAGGTGAACGCTCAGGCCAGCCCCCGAGGGTTAAAACTCCGAAACCGGATCACATGATTCGACGTTGGGGTTCGCCAGAACGCGTCCCTCGTTGGCAGCACTCCGTTCTCAGCGTAGATATCTCACAAACTTTGGAAAATGTCCCCCTATGATGACTGGAACAAGCTTGACGAAGATGAAGAGGAAGAATTGCAAGACACCTCAGTGCGCGCGCTTTAACAATTTGCTCCACGGTCACCAACCAGACTCACAACTGGTCTTTTTCAGTACTTTGAGAGAAAGCACGATGTCATTTTGTTTGCCATTGACTGCTCACAGTCTATGTTGGCGTTGCACGAAGATCCGAATTACGAAAACACAAAAACATCACGGCTCTTAATTGCCCTTGACGCTGCAGTTCAGATACAAAAGAGGAAGGTCGTCGTAGGTCCGTACGATTCAGTCGGTATCATGCTCTACAATACAGTGAGCGTCCATTCTCGTGATGCTGCACTCTCGCCAGTAACGGCGTGGCCTAATAGATGCGCAGGAATGAAACTGGACCAGGCTCAGAGATCAAGAAGGGAACATACGTCTACCAACCCTTGTCCGTCATTAACGCACCCAAGATTCTTGACCTGAAACAGCTCATCGATGGTTTGTTGTTTGCCTTAAGCTTATCCACTGTGATATCTCACACTTCATGTCCCAGAGGCACGCGAAAATTCTGATCTCCTGATTGAGGATTATCCCTCGACAGGCAAACATATCCCCGTGGGTGATTTGTTCACGAGCTGTAACTGGGTGTTCCGTGACGGGTGCTGTCAATGCCAACCTCCTCCATGCACAGTGTTGATTAACGCAACCACTAGTGCGCCAAAGTCAGCAACAAAACGTGTATTCCTAATAACCGACAATGATGACCCTTTCGCGGGTTCACACAATCCACGACTCATAACTTCTGCGCGGACCACCCTCGTTGTGAGTTAAGAGATTATACAGATTGGTGGTCTGTGCTGAATTTGGTATGCCCAGGATCTGCTGCAGGCGGGTGTGAGCGTAGAACCTTTTTTCATCAGCGCAGACGATAAGCCTTTTAACCAACACAAATTCTGGACTGTGCGGACTCTTCCTTTTCATCATTGAGATTTTTTTTATCTGAACATCTCAGAGCGTCCTTGTCTCAGACCCCTCGGGGGACGAAGATGTTGACTATTTACCTGCTGAATTCTCCATCTCTCGTATCGATGATCTGCTCGATCAAATGCGATTCCACGAGATCCCGAAACGAGCCCTCTTCAGTATCCCGTTCGAGCTTGCAACAGGATTTGTTATTGGTATCAAGGGCTATAATTTCGTCACGGAGCAGAAAAAGGGGTCCTATAAGTATTTCGTGGACCTGGGAGATAAGATGGAGGTTGTAGAGAGCCGAACGACACATGTGGATGAGGTTTGTGAGCATCTGTATCTTTCATGAGGATCCTTATCCCAATTATTTCGTAAAGGAACGAGAGGCAGAGGTCAACAAGAGCGACGTGCTATTTGGCATGACACTGGGTGCAACTGCTGGGGACGAAGACATCCAAGAACACGGCTTCGGCGCACGCTCCGTGCGAGCTGGTCGGCGTGTACGAACGACCATCCCCTTTCCTTCCGTCTCCCTGACATTCGTCCTCGTTCACACAGGTCTTCTACACAGCAGAAGAAGTGCGCTCTCTGCGCACACTCGACCTCGAACCCGGCATAAAGCTCCTCGGTTTCAAAGATCGTTCAGATCTTTCCTTTGAGGACAACGTTCGACACTCACTCTTCATCTATCCGGACGAGGAATCCTATGCCGGCAGCCGGCGCTCATTTACGGCGCTCCTCTCTTCCATGGTGAAGAAAGGGAAGATTGGGCTTGTACGTGCGCTCACACGGAGACATGCTTCCCCGAGTTTCTGTGCGCTACTGCCCCAGGAGGAGGGCGAGAGTGATGGGTGGACTGAGCCTAGCGGCTTTCACTTGATTCCACTACCATTCGCGGATGACATACGTGCCGCGCCCATCGAAGAAGGATTTCGAGGTGGGCCGCCCCATTTTTCTACCCCATCGAAATTATTCTTAGCGCTGAGCAGCCCACGCGTCTCACAGCGGGCAAAGAATTTATTGATACAGCAAAATCACTCATCTCTAAGCTCGCGCTCAGGAATAGCGCTTACCTACCTGACTCTTACCCTAACCCCGGTAAGTACCCTACCGCACCTTTGT
>Ga0193693_1000082_pt1 | contig 12910 bp, 23 predicted proteins | sample L3a2metaG_FD_144916 | JGI IMG/M metagenome (GOLD analysis project Ga0193693, IMG submission 144916) | Soil microbial communities from a riparian zone of the East river system, Colorado, United States - L3a2 | ecosystem: Environmental > Terrestrial > Soil > Riparian zone | place: USA: East River...
TAGGCGCGTCGACCGCCTGCAACAGCGGCGTGTCGACGACCATGTTAGCAGTCGGGGTCTATCAGATCACACTGCCGACACAGTTGTCGCAGCCGGATGCGGCTGATTTGATCATAGTCCAGGCGCTGCGAACACCTGGAATTGAAGGGACGCAGGGACGATGGGGCCGCGACATAGTTGTCGATGACAGCGATCTATTCAACAAGGTCGTCTACATCTGGCGGACAGCCCCCGGCGGTATCGCCCCGGGACCAAACCCAACCCCGATTCAACTCAACTTCAAATTCATGCTGCTCCGAACCACGATTCAGGCTCCGTACAACTTACCCCCATAAGGAGTTCGATATGCCAGCGTTGAATTTCTCAGCTCCGAACTTGGCCATCGTGGCGTACGCCGAGGTCGACGGCGCCACCGGCGCGTCGACGAAGTTGAACAGCGGTCTCGTCACGTCGCGCGTCGGCATGGGCGGATATCTGGTTCTGCTGCCGACCAACCTCAACGTGAACGAAGAACAGGATTTGATCTTCGTTCAGCCCAAAAGCAACCCTGACGGCAGCGGCGTTGTCGCCAAGGACTTCGTCATCCAGGACGCCTTCGCTTCCGGAAAAAACATCATCTTCTTTGACGGCGCACTGGCAGCCGGCGCGACGGTTCCGGTGGAGTCGACGCGCATCGACTCCACGTTCTTTCTGCTGATCTTGAGGACGACCATCACGCCGACGGTTTAGCTCGTTCCATGACGAAACTACACCTGCGAAGGGGCCTAGAAGCCCACCAATACGAAAGCGAAGACATCATCGCCGAATGGACGCTTTCGTATGGCGGGCGGAAGAAAATCGTCGAAGGTCCCCTGTCCAAGGCGCTCTACGAAGCAGCGCTGCTCACCGCTGCTCACAAAGAGGTCAAGATTTCCGACTCGGTCAGTGGGTCCGTGTTTTTCCTGAGAGGCTAGGACATGGGTCAACTCCACTTCTCACATGTAGATCTCGCCACCGTCGCCTATGTCGAGGTCGATAGTGGCGGGAGCTCCACACGGTCAAACAGCGGCGTCGTCACCACACGCTTCGCCCAAGGGACCTATAAAGTCATCCTGCCGACAAACCTGGCGCAGCTCGAGCCCCGAGACTTGATTTTAATTCAAGGCAAGAACGACGTTGGAGGAGCCGGGGTGGTTCCGAAGGATTTCACTGTCGATGACAGCGACCCTGTGATCAAAACCATCTACTGCTTCTCGGGCGAGGTCGGAGTCGACACGACGCCTCCTGTCGTGACTACAGGTCTTGATTCGTCGTTCTACCTGCTGATTCTTCGGACCACCATTTCTCCACCGGCCGGCGCCCCGGCCTGAAAAAGGATCATTCGATGCCAGCATTAAGTTTTTCCGCTCCCAACCTCGCCATCGTCGCTTATGCCGAGGTCGATGGAGAAACAGGAGCATCAACCAGGCTGAACAGCGGCATCACAACCAGCCGGACGCCGGGACCTTTCGGGTTGGGTCAGTACATCATACTTCTGCCCACCAATCTCGGACAGTTTCAGGCACGCGACGTCATCGTCGTGCAAGCCAAGAACGACGCGGGTGGTGGCGGAATCGTGTCCAAGAACTGCGCGATCGACGACTCACCTTCCGACTTCAAGGTGATCGAGTTTTTCAACGGTGCGCCGGAACTCGGAGGATCGACTCGCATCGATTCCACCTTTTTCGTCTTGATCTTGAGGACCACCATCTCACCTCCAGGAGTGTCGCCCGCCTGAGCGGAGATTTTTTTGTCATGCCTGAACTGAGTTTTTCAGCTCCGAATCTCGCCATCGTCGCCTATTGCGAGGTCGACGGTGCCACCGGCTCGTCATCGCGGTTGAACAGCGGCATCGATACCAGCCGGGCCGGTCAGGGACAGTACGTCGTTAGTCTGCCGACGTTGCTCGGTCAGTTCGAAGAGCGAGACATCGTCATCGTGCAGCCGAAGAACGATGTGAGCGGGGGTGGTGTAGCGGCCAAGGAAGTGACCGTCTCGGAGCTCGAGTTTTTGGCCTCAGGGAGGTTCAAGCAGATCTTTGTTTATGATGGTGCCCTCGCAGGAAGCGCCACCGTACCGCTCGAATCCACGACCGTTGACTCCAGCTTCTACGTCTTGATCTTGAGGACCACCATCTCGACAACAGGACCCTCACCTTCCTAGGTTTTTGTCATGCCAGGACTTGAATTTTCACATCCAGATTTGGCCGTCATCGCCTACGCGGAGGTGGACGGCGCGACCGGCGCGGCAACGCGTCTCAACAGCGGCATCAACATCTTCAAGGTGCCCTTCGCTCCAGGAAGCTATTTTCTCACCCTGCCAACGACGCTGGGATCTTTCGATGAGAACGACTTTGTCTTTGTCCAAGCCAAGAACGATGTTGGAGGTGGAGGCGTCAGTCCCAGAAACGTTACTGTCTACAACTTTGACTACAAAGCCATTCTCTTTTTCGACGGCAGTTTGTCAGGTGGCAGTACGCCACCGGTTGAAACCACGAACATCGATACGTCTTTCTTCGTTATGATCTTACGAACGACAATAGCAGCCCCGGGAACTCCTCCTTTGCCCGTGTAAGGAGCGTCCCCCGGCGAGTCTATGGTGGTGAGCTGAGCTCGCCGGGGGCCCGAGAAGACTGAAACGACACGCTACCACAAGAAAGAAAAAGACACAGACATGGGGATGCCCAAAATAGAGTTCCGCCTCCAGATGTTTCGAGGCGACTGGGACCAGATTTGGTCTCAGCAGCGACTGCTATGGGCCATGGAAGGTCTATGTCGCATCAATCAGACGCACTTGCGACAGATGAACGCCTTCAAAAAGCGCGGCTTGATTGAGCGCAGCTACCCACCGGTCTACCGGAGCGGGTTGCACTATGAAACCGAAAAAGGAACTGAGATCTGGCCGGATATACCGTCGCTCTTGACTGGCGTCATGGGCGAAGGCTTGTACCCTGGACCTTGGGGCGACTGTGAAGACTTGGCGTGCTACCGAGTCGCGGAGCTCAGGGAATTGCCCTGGCACTACTCGAGGAAGATTGCCGGCAAGATCGAAAGAGCAGATCCTCGGTTTCCACAACCGAAGGGCGGTCCTTCTTCTACATCCGGAGCAAATTCGACGGTGCCGACACCCGAGAACGCTGAAACTCCGGAAGCAGAGAAGAAGGACATCGCTGCGATGACGAGTGCGGCATGGAAGGGGTGGAAGAAGGAAAAAGGGGGGATCGCAGCCAAGCCGTTCGCCAAATGGCGGCGCGGTCCCAGTGGCAACTACCACTATCACGCGCTGACTTTACTGCCCGACGGGCGACTTGAAGATCCATCGTTGGTCCTCGGGATGGGCAGAGAACGCCAGTTCGCCGCCGACGACATGACCAAAAAACTTCGCTCGGGCGAAGTACCAGTGGTGATTCAGTTCGCCAAGCTGCCCGACGTCATGGTCGTAGATCCTGAGTCGCCGAGTGGCTACGCCGGTGGCAAGGCCAAGCAGCTCGACAAGAAAGTCATCGACCTTTTGAAGAAAGGCATGACCCCCGAAGGTGTGGCCGTATCGCTGGGCGAACCGGACTTAGGAGCGTTCTTGTCGAACAAGATTCCTCTCTGCGAAGGAGAGTTCGACGTGGACGCTTTGATCGGATGGAGCCGAGCCGACAGACGTTTCGCCGTCAAGGGCGACAAAGAGGAAACACGAAGGCTGTTAGGGTATTCTCAACACTGATTTCATCGAACCTCAAAAAAGGACAAAGGCCCATGCTTCATCTGAGCAGAAAAGGACTCATTCACAAGGCGAAGGTCGCTCTGGAACACGGAGCGCCACGATCGGCTGCCATCTTGACGATGTCGAGCGGCGTGGGAATCCTCGCCGGCAAGCGTGGCGACGTGAAGAAAGTTCCACTCGGCGCGGCAGCGGCCGGTGTCGGTCTGAACCTCCTTGGGTTCCACACCCTCGGTGACGGAGCGCTGGCCGGCGCTGCGACGTTGATCGGCTACCGGCAGGGCGCCAAGCGCAAGGCGCTGACCTCGGGGCCTGCTGCACCTGCGAAAAGGAAGTAGAAAGGAGATCAAATGTTAGAACTCAAGTCAGCTGACATCCTTGGTCTCGTCCAAGGCAGGCAACTCGTGAAGAGCGAGTCAGGCCGCGGTTCAAGCTCGCTCACTCAGCGAAGCGCGGGAGTTGTCGTGGTTTCAACCGCCATCGGCGCCGGAGCGGTCTACTACGGAATAAAAAAAGGCGGCGGCTGGCACATTTTGACCGCTCTGGGTGCCATTAACTTGTTCAACAACGGAATAGACATCATCGATCGCGTGGCATAAAGGAGGGGAGGTTTAGGTAATGGCTGTCGTAGAAAACATCGTAGATCCTGGGATGGTCAACATTGAAGACCAGGCTTACCCATTTCCCATACCTCCGTTCCAGGATGAACCTTTCAACGACGGCGAGCTGACTCCTGGCTCGTTATACGCTCCTCCGATCGTACCGCCCGACTTCTCGAGCTTGAAGCCGTTCTTGAACATGGCGGTAGAGAGCCAGGTCTACCCGTCGCCGGCCTTGTTCATGGCAACACAAGCGCCGTTTCGGGAAAACATCGATGTGTCGAAGCAGAGCTTCGCCGACTTGAATATCCGTGAGTTCATCGTCACCGAAGCGGGAAACTTTCAAACCAACGCTCCTGGCTTGCCGGATTTCGTCGACCTTCAGATCTTGGAAATCAAAGACGCTCAGACGTTGGGAAGCGTGAGTGCCGGAACAACTCGCTACCGCATCGCACTGTCCGCTTCGTTGGTGCCCTTTGGCGTCCCGATTCAAGATCGCGAGGTCGAAGTCATCGCCGCCTTCACTGCGGCTAACGTAGGGCAAATTAGAACCATCCGGTTCTGGAACGTCAATCTCATCTACATCGACCGTGCCGAAGGCGACGAGAACTTCGCTGTCGACCTGGCGGTCGGTGACACTTTGAGGTTCGAGGTCGATCGCGAGGGGTTCGAAGTCGTCAATGACATCTTCCCCAACGACATCAACGTTTTCTTGGCTGATTCGTTCGTCGCGCCACCAAACGACCCGGTGAACGCCGAGTTCGGAATTTTCGAAGGTAACGCCACTCCAACAGACGGCGTTATAATCCCGTTCGTGGGGTCCGGGATTATAGCGCCGCCTTTCTTGGGAACCTTCCAGGTCGCAGTACAGACGTACGGGACTGGCCTGCCGAAGGACGTCTTCGTCTGAGAAGATAGAGCTATGGCGAAGAGCTGGAAACAGGTCGGCGGCGATGTGAACCCGAAGGAGTACGGAGCTCTCTTGGCGCGCGTCGATTCGAGCGGCGTTGAGATCGTTCGGATTGAGCCAGTGGAAGGCGACGACGAGAGGTCGGGCTGGTACGTCACAAACGCTTATTTTCACAAGAGCGATCTTGAGTGGGGCGGGCAAGCCAAGCCCGAAAACATGGCCAGCTCGATGGACTTCGACCGAAAGGAATGGGAAGAGACCACTCTCGAAGGCCGCGGGGCCATCGCGATGGAGTACCACGGTGGCCACTGGAGCGGCGAGGAACACAAGACGACCAAGTGGTCTGACGCTCTTCCGGCTCGCTCAAATCAGATTCAGTGGTGGAAGTGATGAAGAAAGACTGGCGTCTGCTGGTTTTTTCCGACGGTAATGGAGGTTCCATCTACCAGGCCGACGTATACTGCGCCGGCTGCACGGAGAAAATAAAAAAAGAACTCAGAAGCAAAACTCCAGAAGATCTTGATGACGAAAGCAGCTTTGATAGCGACGACTATCCAAAAGTCGCAGATCTAGAAAAAGAGGAAAGCGACTCGCCCCAACATTGCGGCTCACACGAACGCTGTGTGAACGCCATCAAGCTACCGTGTGGGAGCAAAATTGGAGCGTGGCTAGGTGGATCTCTCACTGGCGAAGGCATCGAGATGGTCTGCGACAGCATTTGGACTGACCTCGTCAGTACCAGTGACCACGCTCGACAAGTCGGCCGGCTCTGGCGTCACCTCTACAGCGATCAAATCTCCGAGTTCAAAGGCGAACCCAAAGAAGCTGACAAACGCGGATTAAAAATATCACTTCTTGGCGAACTTCATGGGTTCAAACCACTTCAGAGTCTTGTCGATCTTGACGCTGTCTATGTGGTCGGCGAACAGAAGGACAAGGTCAGCAGCAGCGGCGGGAAAATCGTCGAGTGGCGGGAGAAAGTCAGAGTGCTTCGCTATGAAGCAGATCCCCTAGGAAACTTTCCCAAAAAACCTGAAGACGCGTTGACCGACCCGGAAATCTGGGAAAAAACTGACGTCGAAGACGTACTCAAGGATGTCATTGAGGAAGAAGGTTGGTAAGGACCGTGGCGAAAAAAGGAATTCCGCCAACCGTCTCCAACTTCATGGCCGTGCTGAAGTCCATGTTGACTCAGTACGATCAGAAGGTGTCAGCACGTGAGCGCCACGTGAATATCTACCGCCTCGGCCATCTGCTCGAGGCGGCATCGAAGGTAGAAGGCGATCTCACGTCAGCTGGAGCCAAAGGCGGCGAGGCCATGACTCCGGGGCTCGCTGAGGTCATGTTCGCGAGTATGGACCGACGCTTTGACCTGAACTTTCCTCCCGTCAAGAAGACGGTCAAACAGCTCGCCGCCTTTCTCACCAACGGCAAGAACCCAAGCTTACTCGACTGAAGAAAGGCTGTTTGAATAATGCGCGCCCCTTCAGCTTCCACTCTCGTTGAGACTTTCAGGATAGACAACGAACAAGCGAACTTGATCCGCAAGCTCGCGAAGTACGTTGACGAACCTGAGAAGCTCTCCGAAGTGGTTGAAGCAAGCTGTCCGGGAACGGTGAAATACGTCCGCAGTCTGCACAGCAGTCCGTGGGGATCGCACATGTGGAGGGTCACAGTCGCTCTTCACGCCATGGACGAAACTCTTGGCACACACGGTGTTGAAGGTCTCGGGCCTGGCAGTGGATCTTCTCACGCGCCTCCCTATGAGTACCTGAACACCGGAGATAGTTACGCCGCGACTTTGATCTACAAGAGGAGCACGGACACTCTGTTTATCAGTTCGTGGGGCGACATCGCTGAGAAACATCCGAGCTGGGAGTAGAGAGGACGTTGTGGGGCTGACGGAGGAAGAACGAATCGACAGAGCCGGTACCGACTCCGACGGAGAAGGCATCGACCTGCGAGCAAAGCCTCCGAAGGAAGACCTCAGCTTCATGGAACAGAAGATTCCGGCCGGCCGAGAGTTAACACCGGCCGCACTTGTGAAGCTCAAGAAGGACTTACGAGCAGGATTACGAGTCGGAACAAAGAGGTCAGGTTCCGACGAGAGTGCTAAAATTTTCTGGGCTCGCTTTCCGTTTTCGATGTTCGAGTGAAAGGAAAAATCACATGCCACAAGATTTAGGAACGGTTCGAGTCGCTGACCAAGCCTTCGACGGCCTCGCCGCCGAAGTTCCGGACATGGTGCAAGTTCCAGCATCAATACCGGTCTTGATTGTCGATGCTGACGAGCCGAATCCTGTGATCGGCGACATCTCCCCCAATCAGCCAGTCACCGTCACACCACAAACGACGCCGGTGTTGGTGCTCGATGGCGACGACGGCAAGCCCGGGATCGGCCCCATCGAGCCGAATCAGCCGGTCATCGTCGAAGAAACCATCGTGTCGTTGACGCAGGTCCAAGGTGGCGCTTTCGATCCCATTCACGGCGAGGTGGCTGAGGTCATCACCAACAACGTGGTTCAACAAACCTACGGGACTGGGCTGCCAGCGAACGTCTTCGTCTGAGCCATGGCAAAGCCACTTCACAACGCAGAGATTTTAGCTGGCATTCCTGCGGGGGTGTGGGCAGATCTATGGGCGACAGAGCAAGAAGAGAAAGGCCGAAGCTTCAGCGGCATGGACATCGTCGAAGAGGCTCCAAATCCGCCAGCCTGGGCGAAGAAGTGGGGCAAGGAGATCGCCGACAAGATCGTGGCCTTAAATCACAAGTCGCTCGAAGAGCTCTACCAAATGGTTGTCGCCGCTGGCTATCCCCACGACCGCGACCAATTCGGCTTGCACCTCGGCATGCAAGCTGTCGGACATGGCATCTCCTGGTCAGATGACGTGTCTTACGCGAAGTTGAGCCATGACGCGATCAAGCTTCCGCGCACTGACTTCTATCGACCATGAAACCGGTCATCAAAGTTCTCAAGCTCTCAGGGCGAGACTGGTCCAACTATTTTCTCGCCTTGGAGCTCATGAAGAACGGCTCGTGGAAAGGGCTCTCGGTCGTTCAGTGGCTGGACAAGAGGAAGCCCACCAAGGCCAAGCAGATCTTCGTGAGAGCGTCTGAAATTTACGAAGGTGGTTGGAAAGAAATTTCGGCTTCAGATCTACCGGAAAAAATTCAAAAGCGTTTCGCCGAAGTCGCATAAGGAGGATCTCCAAATGACACTTGCGTTCTATCTAGGAGTCGTCCTCAAAGGCCTGCTGGCGAAGTGGGTCTTGGACAAGAAGGACAAGAAAGACGGGAATCGCCCCGGGCCGAACATACCGATCTAAAAAGTGCATCCGATCTTCCTCATCCCGGCCGTTTTACTGGGCATCTTGACCGGAAAAGCCCTCGCGAGAAACACTGTCCGCGGTGACGTGGGAGATGACACGACATTGGAGCCAACGTCAGTCGATTTGAAGGGCGTCACCTTCGGAGCCTGGGAAAAGTTCGTAGGCCTCATGGCCACCGCTCCTAAGGGCACCGTCACGCCGCGTGGGAAGCTCGGAGCGTTCTCCATGGACGCCCGCCGGCTAAAGGACGTCGGATTCATGGTCTCGGCCGGTAAGGGCCGGCGCGGCGACGAGGCAGGGGTCTGGCTAGGGAAATGGACTCCCCCGTTGACTGAAGCGGCTTTTCTTGGGAGCATGCCCTTGCAGTACGCCGCTTTCGTCCGTTCGATGAGGTCTGCGGCGCCGAAGGTCTCCAGATTAGTGGGTAGTAGAGTGGACGAGGGAACTTGTTCACTTTCTGGACTCCTCGGCGTGAGTCACGTAGCCGGAGATACGGGGGTAGAAAGCTGGGTGAAGAGTCCTGAGATACGTAGGCGATTTTCGTCTACCACTCAGGCGTTCCAGCGTACAAACGGCATTTTCTAAGAGGGTACATGTCCAAGACACACAAAGATCTTGAATTCCAACTCGAAGACGCAGGCGGCACCACGCGTACCTTCAAAAACTTCGACGAAGCCTGCGGGCTCGCGGTTTCAATCGCAGCTTCCACCGGCAAAGAAGTTGAGTTGAACGTTCTAGCGTGGTCGAAGGCGGCAGCCAGGCATTGGGCTGGCGATCATGGCGTTGAGGTCTATGAAGAAGACCCCGAGGCCTCCGTTCATGAACGAATTGTCATCAAAGCCGACGCGCAAGGGCGCGTCGCCTAAGTTTCAAAAACAGTCAAACAACTAGTCAGGAGATTCACATGCACGGCCAGAGCGAAGAGCAGATCGAAACCCGCGGCACTGACAGCACCTCCGGCTGGAGCCCCAAGGGCTACGAGATGATTGGCTCGAAGAAGAGACAACGTCTCGGAGCCGCCAACCAAGCTCTGAATCAGGCCATGTATGGCGCTGCGCCACTCACCAAGCGTCCGCTGACCAAGGCCGAGTACCTCCTGCTCATCGCGGCGACCGCGCAGCAGAAGGCCGGCGCCGGCCGGACGCCGACCGCCGGTCAGATGAAGGACGCCGAAAAAGCCGTGGCTGCCCAGCTCAAGAAGCGGGGGACGTCTGTCATGGGCGGAAATGGCAAAGGTGATACGGGGAGGTCGCCGTCGGAGATGATGGCTGCGATCCGAGGCCGAATGCACGCCAACCAAATCTGCGGCGATGCCGAGGAAATCTCCGGCTTCTGGGACAAGGTCAAGGCCGCTGCCAAGGCTGCTGCCCCCGCCCTCGCCATCGCTCTCCCCGCCTCTGTCGCCACGACCTTGGCAACCCAGGCGATTACGAAGAAGAAAGGGGGAGGAGCCTCTGGCCCCGCGGCGCCGTTGCCGGAACCGAAAGGTGACGAGGCTTCGGGGGACGATGCAAAGGCCGATACGGAGGCGCTGAAGAAACGAATGATGCAGCTTTCGATCCCAGAGCTGGAAGCTCTGCGGGTCAAGAAAGCCATCGCGGACAAGGCCAAGGCCGGCGACCCTCGCGCGAAAGAGGCGCTGGCCGTCCTGAAGGGCTGGGACCCCAGCGCACCCGTGAAAGGCGTGACCAACAATCAGGTCAAGGCCTACAGCCGCGGGGAGGCCATGCTGAAGGGAAAGCTTCAGGCCATTCAGAAGCGGGCCAAGAACGGCGACAAAAAAGCACAGGTCGCCATGAAAGCGCTGGCCGGCTGGAGTCTGGAAGCGCCCGTGAAGGGCGTGAGCAACAACAAAGTCATGGTCTACAGCCGCGGGAATCGCATGTCCGAAGAAGAGCGTGCCGAATCGAAGGGCAGCGATTCGTGGGGTGAGGCACTTTCGTGATCAAACGCAGGCGAATGAGTGAAGAGGAAAAAGTCGAGGCGCGCGGCAGCGATTCGTGGGGCGAAGACATCAGAGGCGAGTTCGTGGGTCGAGGGGGATTCGTCGGTCGTGTCGGTCGGGGAGGGTTCGTGGGACAGGGGAATGGGACGAGCATTCTGAGCATTCCCAACGAGCTCTATCGGGCGGCGATCGTCCAGAGAGCCAAGAAGCTCTGTGGCGAAGGAAAAGAGCCCAACGCCAAGTGCTTCGCCGAAGCAACGAAGTCGGTGGACGCTGACTTGAAAAAGGGCGGCGTGAAAGTGACCAACCCGGGCGCTACTCCCGGCCGCGTCACGCGATAGGGGACGTCGATAAGTAGGAAGAAGGCTGATAAATGCCCAGACAGAAACTCATGAGCACGGGTCTCGTCCCCGACGACGACGACCCGATGTTCGACGATGACGGCTACACCACCATCACGCCGGAGTTCGACGAAGCGGACATGCTCGAGGCGCTTGAAGATCCTGCGCCTACCGACGTGGAATCAGAGTTAGCTCCTCAGGAAGCGTATGACGCCCTGAAGTTCATGGCGCCGCTGTCCGAGCAGGAGATAGACGTTCTCGAGCGGACGCCTTTTCTCACGAACGACATGACCTGGGTTGACGATCCGATTCACACCGAAGAGATCATCGAGCGCTCGCGTGAAGGCTACAAGGGCATGGACCACGTTTTGGAGGATGAGATGTACGGCGATAGAAAAATGGGCGAAGAAGAACGAGTCGAGGCCGCCGGCAGTGATTCCTTCGGCGACACCAACATCGAAGGATTCGGAAACGGCGCCTACGCTGGCAGCTCCGTCTCTGGATACGGAAACGGAGTTCCACCCGGAGCCGTCGTGCTTGGAGAGCTCATCGAGAGTGGAATGCTCACGGCTGGCGAAGCCAAAGCCATGATCGACAATGGTTTAATCTCAGGAGATGAGATCGGCGGATGGAGTCCGTTCTCCGCCGTGAAGAAGGCCGCCAAAGCTGTCGGCCGTGGAATTTCATCGGCCGCTCAATCGACTTATGGCGTGGCCAAAGGCGCCGGCAAACTCGCACTCAAGGTCGCGATGATGCCGACTCAACTCGCCCTTCGCCTCGCCAAGGAAGTTGCGAAGGTCGCCGCCTATCCCATCAAGCGAGCGGCACGACCTCTCATCATGAACACGGCCAATTTGCTCGCGAGAAAGGGCGGCCGGCCGAGGCCGTCACACGTTGACATCGCGCAAGCAAACAAGATCTCAGTCGCAACGATGAGCCGGTCGTCCAATCCGATGGTGAAGTTCGGCGCCAAGGTGCTTCAGTTCGTTGGCACCGGTGTGAGCGGGCAGGTTGACGCTTCGGTCATCGGCATGACCGGGGTGGAGATCGCAACGCTGGCAGCTGCCAGCGCCGCCGCTATCTTCGCCGGCATGGCCGCCCTGAAAAAGTCAGCCGCTGCCGCCGTCGGTCCGGTTCCTGAGATGGACCCCTCGGCGATGCAACCTGGAATGGACCCATCGATGATGGAACCAGGAATGGACCCGTCGATGGACCCTTCGATGATGGCGCCGGCTGAAGCGTACCCAGGAATGCCGGCTGAGAGCTACCCTGACGCGGGTTATCCCACCGAGGAGTACCCGGGCATGTACGGCGACGACGAGTCAGGCAAACTCTACAAGAGCATCGTTGATCCGCTGGCCGATATGGACGGCAACGAATTCGTCGCCTGTGATTCCTCATTGGGCCAGTTCACCGGCCACGTCTTTTCTGGGGCCGACAAGATTCAGGAAAAGGTTCAGAAGGAAGACGCTCAGCTCAAGGCGCTGGCGCTCGCCGCGAAGAAGGGCGACTTACAGGCAACGAACTTACTGAAGATGGTTGCAGCCGCCGAGAAAATCAAGAAGCAGGTAACGAGCTCGGAGGGCGAGGAAAAGGAGATCGCAAAGGTCAAGGCGGCGAAACACAAGAGCCAGCTTAAGTTGCTGGCCAAGGCCGCCGAGGCCGGCGATGCTCAGGCACTGGCGCTGTTGCAGCTGTTTGCGGCTGCCAGCCGTGCGCAAGAGCGCACGCTGGCGACGGCGGCTGCCACGAAGAGTGAGACGGAAGGAGACGATGAGTCGGGCTTAGACCCGTTCTTGCACAAGCTGAATCCGATGTACTGGATCAAGAGCTCGCGCGAGAAGAACTTGATCGACCTCGAGAAGAAGTACGCCGCAGATCGAGAGGAAACCGAGAAAAAATTGCGCGACCAGCGCAAAGAGCTCAACTACGGCGAGGCCGCCGCCCGCGCCGAACAGATGGCCAAGGAAGCTCGGCAAGAGAGCATCGACATCGAGAACCGTGTGCGGTCCATCGAGTCGACCGTCAAGGGCGACGGCGAGCTCGCCTCCGAACG
>Ga0193693_1000085_pt1 | contig 12837 bp, 12 predicted proteins | sample L3a2metaG_FD_144916 | JGI IMG/M metagenome (GOLD analysis project Ga0193693, IMG submission 144916) | Soil microbial communities from a riparian zone of the East river system, Colorado, United States - L3a2 | ecosystem: Environmental > Terrestrial > Soil > Riparian zone | place: USA: East River...
CCCGTATATATCCACGCGATCGTGCTTGGCGAAGTAGATCATTCGATGCGGGAGCAGGTCCTTATGGACTGCGGTCGTGCATTCTATGCCAGGCTTGGTCCTTTGGAAGGTGATTGGTCAGAGGAAACATCACAGCACGCTCGACTGATGGCCTAATGGGGTTAACAAAGACCCTCCGCGAACGCACAGAGTTGCTCGTCCCGCAGTCTACTTTACGGACCTTGTGTTCAAACACTCGCGCTCTATGACTTCTATCACCACCGCCACTAATACTTCAAATGATGGTCTGTAGCAGCTGTCAGGCGTGAATCGCATGGTGCAATACGAATCTTATACTGTAAAATTTTCATTCCTGTGCAGCGCTTTGCTGGGTGTCAGAGTGTGGATGGGAAGCGCTCATCAATGGCCAGAAACGCGGTGTCCCGCCGAAGCACAGGTTCAATTCCAAATTCCTGTGCGGTCGTTATTTTTAATCCTGCCTTTCTTCTCTTTTTGATACGCCGCCCAGTCCAATGCTCTCAAAGGTGTCCCTAATGGGGCTGTCACACAATACCCTCACGGTTCTTGGCCGCACGGTGTTTCTGTGGGTCTACTTGTTTTCCCTTTTTCATTGTATGGACTCTAGTCATCCTTCCATAGGGAGGGCGCCTCTTATCATGAGGCCAAACAGGCCGCGACTACCTATCAGGAAGCAAAACGATGTCTGACAGGTTCAAATGCCCCATTTGCCGGTTGGGTCGTGAGTGGTGAAGAATGGGAATCATTCGATGCACATGGGGAATTGCGAAGCGGAGCCCAGACTAGACAGCACAACCAGAGCAGGACATAGCAATGTGTAAGGAAGTCCTACGCGTGATTCTTTTGGTACGTACGGACTCTCACAATCAGGATCTTTGGCGGCTGTGGGTCTGATGTTCTTCATAGAAAACAGAGGTGGGTCATTGCACGTGATTTCCGTTGCCAAGCAGCTGTGTTGGAATGAACACATGCAACAAAGCGCTCTCGACAGTATGACAGCGAGCCTTGCTCCACGGACTGCGAGAGTTCTTAGGAGCGACGCATGTAGGGTTGCCAGTTGTGGTCCGGTCGCCTGACCAGAGTAAATAACTTGCGGCAATATGCGCTAACCATTCGTGTACGAATTCCTCACTGGCCGTGGACTTCGGATAGCACAGCCTGAATGAACGTGGGCCCTCGTCGCATCACGAGTGCCCACGGATAACGATGTTCCTATTGTTTTCGCCTGTTGCCCAGTGGTGGCGCGCATCTCCTGACCTCTGATGGAGTGACGGCACCTTCGTAGTAACCGCGGCTGCCTAATCATACAGAGCCACGATCCTAAAAACCGATCAAATAAAGCCTGAGGAGATACGGAGTCGGGGCCATATATTGGGGCGAGAGAATGCCCCGGGACTTGGTCTCAAACTTTAAGCTGGGCGTAACCCGCGGTGCCGATTGCGGCGACGACTGGATTTGTTTCCCGAAACTGAGAATCAGCGCCATTTTCCTTATCATGGCATCCCGAATCTTTATTCGGGATATGCTGACTTCTCATTGCCCTTCTCTCTGTTTTCGGGAATCTCCCGATCTTATCCTTTTTTTTTCATTTACCCGTTCGGTCGTCGGGAACCCGCCGCTCCCAACTAAATCCGGTCATTTGGCGGCCGCAGCAGGTCCACGGGACCACGTGTTATAACGATGTAGCTAGTAGTGGCGTCAGTCCTATTACAACCAGACACATCCACCTCTCGTCGGTGCCTAACCTTCTATGGTTTGGACTATAACTATCTATACTGGCGCACGGCGGGCGCGTGTTCGGTTCTATTCTTAAAAGGTGCGGTTCCCTGGTCATTTCTCTCTGTTTCGGGGGGGGGACATGACCCCGGGCCAGTGCAGCGCAAAGAAGTTTTGAGTTCTCATCTGAGGGCCTGGTGCGCGCTTTCTCTGTTTCTCATAAAAGAAGCTAATTAGATGCTGATTCTTTCACACAGTTGCGCACAGCACAGGCTGCTAGTTATCAGCAAATGTATGACTCGGAGACGGTGACTAACCCTTGTCCAAATGAGCAAAGGAATTGAAGAAGAATGGCGGAGGCATGGTGCTATTGTAGTAACATTCGTTCAGGATCTGGTTTAGCCAACGACGCGGGTTTCCTGTCTCCTCTGTATCTGGCGCTCCTCACGATCCTGTCCCGGCAAACGACACATGCCGGTGGCTTTAAGGTGTTATTGTCGACGACTTGAGCTACTTGGCCTCTCTAGGCGGCAATGCTACCTTCAAATCTAGGTATGTACCGTCATGGTTTCCTACCTCACAGATCTAGCGGACTCAGCCCATCCTCCAGATCCTACTCCCCCCTTCCTGTCAGCAAGACCAGCTTGATCAAGAGTTCCACCGTGGGGTTCCACCGTGGGTCAAGGTGAGATGCAATACGCCGAGTCTTTCCGCGTCTGAGAGATTGACGTCGGACACGTTCAGAAGAGGACAGCCGGCGTCACGGTGAAACTAGCCCTACTTTGACTCCTATTGTACGACCAGTCTCGACGCATTCTCAAACTCAGGCCTCGGATTCAATTGGAAGGCGATTGCAAAAGAGAGGCTGGGCGGTTCGCGCAAACGCTCCTCAAGAAGCTGCTGGAGTGTGTCGATACCAATCCAATTCAAATGGCACTCTCCATTGCTAAAGTGATCGTGTGGGTTGGCGCGTTTCTGTATCTTGGGCACAGGCTGACTAGTATGATAGGCGGTCGGAGACAACAAAGACGAGCTTGCACAACGCCTCAAAGAGACGGTAAACAGGCTCCTGGCCGTGGAGAGGACGCTTTCGTGCGCCAAAAGGATATTATAAGGAACATATCACCACCCAGGGTCCTTGGGAAGAAATGAAGGAATTAAAGGACCTCGCCGATAATTCGCTGGCCACATGAATACTAGACCACGAAGCACATGGGACGAAGATCCAGCAAAATTTTCAACGAGTCAAAGAGGCGACGACGACCTTCTTCGTGGGTATCATTACGTTTATATAAGGTTATGTATATTTACATCGGTCTTTCCCAGCCCGAATTGACGATCAGTATCTAGCAAACGGCGAGTGAGATACACCACGACACCCAAGTAAGTACCCAATTCTCGTTGCATGTGACCAGCACTGATTGATTGAAAAGAAAGCGGCCCTGGAACATTTGTGTCCCTCCAAGAAGGCTTACCACAAAACTGTTCTCGAAGAGCAGGGCATGAAGCGTGAAGCATGCACGGACGGAGCGCGTGTCAAGATATTGGAAGATATCACCGAACGGGCTAATGATCCGAGTCGTTCATGATGGTTCATCGGCCAGCCCGAGTGTCTTCTGCCAGTGGTTGACCGGTCAAGCTGGCTCCGGCAAAACCACCGTTCTGTATACCATAGCCAAACGATTCGAGGAGGATGCCAAGGCCAATACAGCCCACCGTCTTGGGCGCCAACTCTTTCTGCTCACGACAATTCCAAAAATCCCAATCCCCAGACCCGTATCCTTCCCACCGGGCCATCGCCTACCAACTTGCTCACAAATGCAAATCACATGCAAACGCCTTGCATGATGCCGACAAATTCGATGCAGTCGATCATGGAGTCGCGACCCAGATGAAGGATCTTCTCGTTGGACCTTGGCAACAGCCCGATGCCACACGCCCACCTGAACTACCACCCTATCTCATTGTCATCGACACGCTCGACGAGATCAAGGACAACAAAGGGCCGGCTTTTTAAAACTATCTACTCACAGTAATCAACGAGTACGACCTGAGGGGTTTCGCGTTTCTCGTGACGAGCCGCTCAGATCCCGTAGTCGCTGCACCCATTGAGTCCTGCACGCCCGAGGCTCTCTGTCGTCTTCAAGACGTGCCGATTGAAGACGAAAATTCAGACATCGAGACGTACCTGAAAATCCAGCTGCCGGAGCTCGCCAGCAGTCCAGAGTTTGCCGAGCTCGGGCGGCGCGTAGGTGGTCTGTTCTATATGCTGTAACTGGGGTAAAAATTACTTGACCCCGCTTGCCTCGATCATGGTTGGAGAGCAGCCCGAGATGCTCAACGACTTCCTTTCCAAAACATACGAAACGGCTTTTTCGAGTGACGCTACATTCTTGATTGACGAATTATACCAGCAGATTATGTGCGATGCCTTTTCGAAGCTCAGCGGAAGGGTTTTGGGTCGCCGATTGCGCATCCTCTATACCTTCCTGTGTACAGTTGAACGCACATCTGCCCCTATCGTTGCCGCACTCGTACCAGATGGTGATGATGAAGCCGCAAGAGCAGTTCTGCGCGATCTCCACGCCATGCTTTTTACCCTAGACAACCGAGTGATCTGATATCCACGCTTCCTCCCCCGACTTAATCTTCCGCATCAATAAGAAGGCTTTTACATTTTCGTGTAACGAACCAGCCCACCACAGTCTCTTCGGCGAATCTTGCTTCCGTATCGTGAAGTATAGCAAGTCTATTTTGTGATTCAACATGGGCAACATAGTCTCAAACTTCTTGTTTGACCGTGACAACACCGTCGCGCTGTCTGAGCAAGTTGACCAAAACATCAGTGCAGCTTTGCGCTACTCATCTCACCACTGGGCTCATTACTTGCCCTCGCCCCAGTTGGTCAATACCGATCATCTCCGTTGCTGCATATCGGAGTTCCTCCAAATTCGTGTCCTATTCTGGACCGAGGCTACGAACATGCTTCGGATTACGCGATCACTGTACTCCGATGCTTCGATGTGCACGCGAGTGGGTGTTGAACGTACGAATTGTACGGCTTAGAGCTGTACTGCAACAACTAATGCTGGCAGTCGGTACGAGAGTAGTTATTTGGAATCGACACGTGACATCGGTGTAGCTGTTTTTTTTTAAACTGATTTAACCGGGAGCCCGGCTGCCGAATCGTCACGGCACCTGTACATCTCGGCATGGTCGCGAGACGCCAGTCTCTCTCGGAACTGGAAAACCCACTCTCGCATCCCTGTCCTTACTCATACTTGAGGCAGTAGTATTGATCCGCCATTCATGGAGGTACCAAGTGGGAGTGCAATCAGGGCCGTCACATTTTCGAGCGATGGCACACAGATTGTGTCTGGCTCAGTTGACAAGTCTGTGCGGGTGTGGGATGCGTCGACGGGTGCAGAGCTGAACGCGCTGAAGGGCCACACCTCCTCGGTCTCCTCGGTCGCATTTTCAAAGCGATGGCTCGCAGATCGCATCTGGCTCGAAAGACAAATTTGTGCGGGTGTGGAATATGTCGACAGGTGAAGTGCCGAAGGTGTTGATGATGGGCCACACCAGCGTAGTCGCGTCGGTCGCGTTTTCGAGCCATGACATAAGGATTGTCTCTGGCTCGTGGGATAACTCTGTGCGGGTGTGAGATACGTCGACAGGAGGTGCGGAGCTGAGGTTGTTGAAGGGTCATACCCGCGCAGTCTACTCTGTCGCTTTTTTTTTCTCGAGCGATGAGTCTGTGCGGGTGTGGGATGCGTCGACAGCTGCAGAACTGAACGTGGATGAATTTGTCGCTGGGCAGTCTCCCGACTACCGGCCAAGAGCCATCTGCTTGGAATCTGAGAGAGACAAACTGCAGTGGATTGTCTCTTCCCAGGGGAAAGACCACCTTATGTGGGTGCCGCCAGCGGCACAAGTGACTGAACCATCCAATAACATTGTCATCTCTCGCCATGGTTTTGGCTCTGTTGACTTTCAACAGTACATGATAGGTGTTGAACGGGTTGCCTGTTATACATCGTAGTTTAAGCCAGATTTCATCGGAAAATGTTCTGCTAAGTGTAACTTATGGCAACACCATTGCATCAACAAGCCGCTTTGAACCTGCCGCCTTTTTTGCAATCCTGAGGACCCGTTAATCTGAGCCACGGAGGCAACCCCCATATGGAGAGCAGGATATAAGGGATATCACTAAGCTCCAAAATACCAGGCGGTCCAGGCCCCGTCCTGTACAAAAAATCGGGCCATCTTGGGAAAATCATTCCCCGGCATAGGACTCACCCACCGTGACAGCCCTGTGGCATGTGTAGTACATCGAAACTGTGGGAGCAGTTATCATCCACCATGATCGTGATCGGAGCCGATACGAAAACTGACAATTGAGGATTGACTCACTTTGAAACATGCGTGTCATTATGATACTGATTGTTCGACATGATGCGGAATGAGTCGCGCCCATTCCCGCCGGGGGCTGAGCTTGGTAACTTAGTGTCGTCCGCGCGCAGAATGAAACTGCTGCCTTTTTACGGCCCGGGTGGCGAGTCCGCGCCTAGTACGCGCCTGCTCCTGAATCACGTAGTCACTGCGCAGCCAACCGACGATATCAGCGAGATACAGACGATAATAGCACTTTTCTTACACGCGTCCGTGGGTCGAATCCGAGTCGGCTCTGAGAAAAGGAGAAAAACCCGGAGAAAAAAATGAATCGCCCAGGAAAATTATCGTCGATTCCGTACGTCGCGGCGTGCACTCTTCCAGCGAAGAGTATGGCAAGTGCGACTCGGACAGTCAATGAGGATATGAACTTTATGTATGACGAAAATGCGGAAAATTGGGAGGACGAGCGCAAGGAGAACAAAGGGAGCGGGTGGCTTTGGTCGACTCAATAGTAGCAGAGAATGATCGCTCATCTATACGGTGCTGCGTCCAGAAACAGAGCAGAAAGCCCAAGCGGTAGGGATCGGGTCCTGGCTGGGAGAGAGGTAAGAGTTCCTCGCTTACATGTGGCGATAATAAAGGTGTCTTGTGAGGCATGCAATGCCAGTGGTCCTACTTGAAGGTAGCCTTACCTAGATCTTCCTTACTGGCTCCAATAAAGAGGGTCTTGTATTCTTGCACAAATCATCAACACTGCTTCCATCCGATGTATTCCAGACTGTCAGCACCCAACTCACTTAGGGTTGACGAGCGCAGAGGCCCGTGAGCGGGGGAGAGACTAGTGTTGAGCCCTTCTCTACCCAATACTTACGGCACTAGTGGGAGAACCTCAGATATTACTGACCTACAGCAGGCCATAGATCAAGTCCCATGCCACTTCAAGAAGACTCTGTGCGAAAATGGGCATACAGTCTTTGCCCTGTTGCTACTCAGGATCGTCTCCGAGTCCCGAGGAGAATCACACACGATACACTATATGCAACACTGCTGACACCAGAGTGGCTTGATCAGATGTAAGTTCAAGTTGTCCCCGTGTGAAGCAGCTCAGTAACTGTTTCACGATCCAATTCAATTGCATTTTGGTGCATCACTGACAGTATTGATAATTCACCTTATGCCCCGGATCATACCGATCCGCATGTTCATTGATCACATCTTCGCTGGAAGGTAGGCAATGAAGCGCAGCAAGGTTCTCGAGACGAATCCTTCTCCTGTATGAACACGGGCGAAGTCAACTGGGCCCTCTCTGAAGGCGGCATCTTTCAATGAGCAAATCCCAGATGGTTGGGCACAAGGCTACGTTCGAGGTATACGATGATCCATATCCACGAAAAATTTACGTACTTCAGCGGAATCTTGGCTAGGCAAAAAAAATGTGAATAAAACGGCCCTACGGGACTTTGGCGAGAGTTTACGAGTATATATTCAAATTGAACTCAATGATACGCCGGGACTGTCATTGACGGGATCTGTGTTTGTTCAAAGTCAGTGGTGCCGTTAACGACACAAACAAAACGTCCCGTCGCGCGGGGTGCCGAGTACCCATGCGCCCCGAAGAGACGTAGGTTGCGCCGACCAAATCTCTGCCTGAGAACCAAAAATTAGTAATCCAAAGGCTAGATTATACAGACGTGATGAAGTTCAAGTTAGTGATTTCGAAGCACCGAAGTCCGATATCGCACTGGGCGTTCGTCGGGGAAAAGCGCAGTGGAGTCCCCAAGAGCATCCAAGTTGGCCAAGCCGGCACTGCTGTCCTGTATGTCCGGTGGGACGTCAGTGTTGTTGTGTGGCCAGAACCAGTCATACCAACGTCAATCGCAATGTTGAATGCCAGCCTGAGTGCTCGCAAGCCACGTTTGGTTTAAAGGACTTACGACCACAACTTCGAGGGTGCCCATCCCTGCCTTTCTTAACTATAAATAAGCCTGCTACCTCATACGCCAATGCTGCCGATGTGTTGAAAAATGAGTGAGGATTGGTACATGGCACGCTTGTCCAACGATTTCGGGATCAGAGTCACGGTCGGCCCGGGAGTGCTTGAAAGTTCGCATCTGAACACGTGATGCATTCCCAAGCTGTTTCGACAAGAACGAAACTTTAGGCGAGCTGCAAGGAAAATTCGGCCCGAGACTCCGGCCAATGCCGAGTAAGACTGGGGGCTGCCTGGCAGTGCCAGTGGCTCAGTCCCCCGATCTCTCGTCAAGCGTGCTCAGTAACTGGCTCCCTAACTCAACTCAAGGAATCAAGTTCATTTGCTTTCAAGCTTGTGCACCGCAGACCACGTTGACGACCGTCATGCTTTGCCTTTGGCCCGTTCCTGGAGCCTGCGTTATGTTCGATCTGCCAGTGGGCTTCACTGTGAGGTCAGATCGCCTATTTTGTTCTACTAGGCAAGGTAACCAAGCAAGGTTCTTGAGATGCACCTTGTTCAATTCGTCTCCGAGTCTAATATGGTCGTACAGCAGTGAAGGCTACCATGAACGGCAGTATACCGTGTTGTGCAGTCTCCCGAGGAAGGATCTCACACACGACTTGTACGATACAGCTAGCTTAAAGCGGCTTGACCGAAATTCATTTCAGGTTGTCTCCGCGTGGTGCACTACGGCCAACTTGATCCGAGTAACTTACTGCTCTCCGATTAATCTTAATTGTCTTTTGCACATCACCAGCAGCTCTCGCAATTCGCCTTTTTAAACCTTGGGTCATACCTGCATGCCCGTTCGGTTCGAAATCGTCTTCACCGAAAGGCTAGATCGCCGTCGCTAATCCGCGCCGCGTGAAAATAGATTGAGTGACTTATTCGATTCAATTCCGGGCAGAGGAGGCCCGGAGGAGGTTCTGAGACAAAACTGAGGGCGCATCATCCTCCAATTTACCTAGTCAAGGGTGCCGACCTGGGCTACTAGTACCCAGCTGCGGATGAGCTCACTGCATACGCAAGTGTTGTCGATGTAGGGGAAAGCCAATGGTAATCTGTACACGGTATACTTGTCGAACGATCTCGGGATCAGCATGAGAGTTGGGTGGTTTGGGTGGATGGAAGAAGGAGATGGGAAGTTGAAGATAGTGTAAGTGACACAGTGCATCGTCCACTGTTCCCTATAAAGAGCCCGTACTGTATTTACAACTGTTCGACACAAGACTACAAGACTGCTTTCCTCCAAAGTCACGATCGATTGTCCGTTTCCACGAGAATATCTACCGTGGACTCTTTGCTGCCAGACAACTGCGGTACTTATTATCTATTGGTACACTCTCACCGAGTTGAACTCAAAGTACGCGTCAGAGAATGCCCCAGGGTTGTTGTTGACGAAATCTGGGTTTTGTTCAAAGTAAGTGGTGGTTCCTCATCACTTCACCCCAACCACAATGGCTGATGAAACATACCTTCGCAAGTGCTCGGACATCCCGAAGAGCCATAGACAGCGCCCGCCCAGTCTCCACCTGAATACCACGATGTTCAGTGGCAACCTATACTTAGTAGTGAGAACTCACAGAACGTCAGGTTGATGATGACACTCGAAGGAGTAAATTTGCTGTTTATGTCACACTGGGTGCCCGGGAAATACGCAGTGGGGGTACCCCACACATTCGTGTTGATCGAGCCGGAGTTGCCGTTACGTACGTCCGACGGGACGTCGCTGGCATGACGCGGCCAGAACCAGACCTTGATGAACGTGGGCGTGCGCTCCATCGCGTACCTGCATTCAGGTGGAGAAAAGTGTCAAGTTCTCGAGTTGCAGAAAGAAGTGAACGAGGGGCTGGCTGGCCACACGCACCATCCGCCGCCATTTTTGTTGAACGCCGGTCCGTAGTTGTTTTGGACAGTGGTCTGCACGCCGCAACCAGCATTGCCGTTGACATAAGCATTGCAGTCCAATCCGGTGGGGGTGCTATTGGAGAGAAAAGATAGTGTCAGCGATGACTGCGACAACATGGGGTTCGGGTCGAACGCTTACCCAGTTTCTGGGCGAAATTGGGGCATAGTACATCCTGGAAGCAATTTTAGTTCTATCTATGACCGAGTTGGGGACGATAGTAACTACCGACCACATACCTGGACTTGTGTGCAAAGACGAGGCATTGGGCACCTGATCGTTGACACCTTCGACAATATCCACTTCACCCTGCGAGAATGGGTGGGTCATCATCACAGCCTGATAACAAACGACTTCGTTTGGCGCATAAGACCTACCCCATATGGCCAGTTGTCACCCACCTCCCAAATAGCAGGCCACGTCCTGTATGAATGTCACGCAACCTTAGCACCAAAAAAAAGACAGAAAGGTTCCGATATAAAACTCACCCACAACCCTGTGGCATATGTTGCACGTCGAAACTGTGAGAGCAGTGGTCATCGATCAAAATCGTGATTAGAGCAGACGCGAAAAGTAACATTGACAATTGGCTCACATTGAGACATGCGTGCCATACTTGTTGTTCGAGATGATGCGGAACGAGTCGCGCCCATTCCCGCCGGGGCTGAGCTTGGTAGTGTCGTCCGCGCGCAGAATGAAACTGCTGCCTTTCACGGTGGCGAGTCCGCGGCTACGCGCCTGCTCCTGGGTCACGTAGTTACTGCACGGCCAACCGACGTCATCAGTGACATACGGACTGTAATGGCACTTCTCTTACACGCGCCCGTGAGTCGGGTCGGACTGGGAAAAGAAGGAAAATCCGGAGAAAAATGAGGCGCCTTGGAATGTATCAGTGACCTTATAGGTCGCGGCGTTCGCGCTCCCGGCAAGGAGTATGCCAAGGGCGACAGTCGACGCGGATATGAACTTCATGACAACGAGACAGAAACCTGGAAGGATAGCAAGAGAGAAGAACAAGCGGGGAGGCTTATCTGCTCGACCAAACAGCGGCAGATGGCACTTTTATTCTGTCTAGCCAACAACCCACACTATAAGCAAAAACGCCCCATGGAAACAAAGTAGAGAGCAGAACGCCACGAGTATGCGCTTTCTCGAGAGAGATAGCTGAAAACGTACGTGCATCGAGGATACGTAGACACCGTCCTGGCTGAGACGGGGGAAATTGCTTTGAAACATGTGGCCATGGTGTCTCGTGAGGGGTGCCACGGACCTTGCTGTGTCGCCATTTATACTAGCCTTGGCCGTGAGCTGGACAAGCACGAGGGAGCTTGATATCCGAAGAATTTTTTTTTTGAGAAGCTATGACCACATATAGGCAGGGATTTGACGCTAGTACGGATAATCACGTCTTCCTCGATGTCTCGTGAGAGCAAAAACCTTGTGGCGATGAGAGGAGATACGAAGGAAGTTGATTGTTGATTTGAAAAGAAGGTTACAGCTAAAACAGAACAAGAATGGCGACGGGTCTGTCAAGCAGACAAGGTCAAGCATGATTAATTTGCAGGATTGCTGATCCTCATCGTGCTGGAGTCGATCCCTTGTGCGATTGCCATGCCAAAATCTAGAAGCCGATAAAGAAATAAAATCCGATCTGGCCTACGAGGCGTGAATCGGGTGTTTGCAGAAAAAAACATGAGTGGTGTCTATAGGGAGAAGACACAAGACAACATCCATGCAAATTGTTGCGGATAGACAAGTCATCTATGAAAAAGAATCCGGGCTCCTTTGCCAAGGATAAGGAAGCAGAATATGTCTTTTCAGCGTGTCAACATCGTGTTCGAGTGGTCAAAAGGACGAGCACGGGGCCAACCCAAGTGCCAAAACATGGAGTTGGTTTGCTAAAAAGCAGGCCGGGTAAAGCCGAGACCGGGAGAACCGCAAAATTGCAAGACTAGGATGGTCGTGTATGCGTGTGCTCGCTTATCGATGTTTTTCAGTATGACGAGGCAGGTGACAAGAAGCAATCGACTGTCGCGAGCCAGCGCGTCAGAATCGGTAGGACGCCTCGGTGACCGACCAGGCTCTCGCTACTGTATCCCCTGCGATGAATTGAACAGTTTCCACGGTCCTCGTGACCAGTTTATGTAATCTGGCCTCGTCTTTTTTTCACTGGCTTGCCTCTCTGTTCAGTTCACTGTCCACTCGCTACTCGATCACCCACAGCAACGATACCCCGAGTCATACTGCCCCGCTAGCTCGTTATATGGCACGAGGTCCAGTTATGCTTCACTCAAAGGCCTTAAATGCAAGCCGACCTGTCCATGAAGAGGGACAGTCTTTTGAGTTTAACCGAAGCTCACAATCCCTAATGATAGCCATTTTCCTCCCACGATTTGGTAAGAGTTATCGACAGCCATATCGCAGAGAAGGCGTTGGAAAGTAGGGTGTCCAGGACGAATTTGTCAGAGAAAGTCATCCCTGACCCATATCGCTATGTCTTTTTTTTCTCCATTCCACGAACGTCCAACTATCCAAATAGGGTTCCACGAGTTCCGTTACGAATCTGGCTCTTATACTCGGTGGCAGTGAAGGTCGTTTGTTAATGGCGTTTACGCCATCTGCCGCGATCCATTCAGTCATACTCTGTGCTACGACGTCTTCCGCCCTTTAGCACATTCTGCTGTTTGCCTAACACCCGATCGTTCAAGTCATACCGGCCAGAGGAGATACTCATGCCTAGACATGGTTATGTCCAAGTGCCGCGGCCTTCTTGGTGGTAGCACCAATCATTCCATGGGTACGTATCCGTATATTTTGTACAGGCGCAGCT
>Ga0193693_1000086_pt1 | contig 12809 bp, 22 predicted proteins | sample L3a2metaG_FD_144916 | JGI IMG/M metagenome (GOLD analysis project Ga0193693, IMG submission 144916) | Soil microbial communities from a riparian zone of the East river system, Colorado, United States - L3a2 | ecosystem: Environmental > Terrestrial > Soil > Riparian zone | place: USA: East River...
ATAGCCTCAGCCATCGCCAGAGCCATCGCCATAGCCATCGCCACAGCCATAGCCATAGCCATAGCCATTTAAAAAGGTGGGATCAGATGTATAGCCGTATCTATCAGTACGGCTAGTCCCATCGCTAATTCCATTGTTATAATAAAACTTAGTCATCTTGAAATCCTATAAAAAATAATTCCATATATAAATGGAAGAAAAAAAGTCCTAAAAAAATAGGAATGTTCTATAGAAATTGGACAATCACCTTTTATGAGAGATACAATAAATAAGATAATTAAATAAAATAGAACAGGATGATATAATTCAAATATTGAACATATTTCGGTTGTGAATTTTAATGATTTTGGTATTTTTTTCTTAATGTTGACGACAGGAATGTATATATAAATAGATCTTGGATCTGAGAAACCCATATTATATTCTTTAATGTTTTTTTCAATCATCATTATCTTCCATGTCTTCTAATATCATATCCTCATGGTACTCATCATGCTCTCCGTCATCTTCCTCTTCGTCATCTTCTGAGCTTTCTTCCAGATAAGAATCATAATTATTTTGCATTTCAAATTTGTTATTTTTCCCTGATTCTTGCTGTATTCTCCACCATATTTCTTCTCTATGAATAGAGATGTTATCTGGTGCAGATACTCCAATTTTTATTTGATTTCCATTTGTGTTTAATATTCTAACAACAATTTCGTTATCAATAATGATTGCCTGCCCAATATTTCTAGTTAAAACTAACATTTAATTCTCCTTATAGAATCTCTTATCTTTTTGGCAGCCTAGCTTCCTTTCTTTTTCGATGAATACATCAAAAAGTCCACTTAAATGGTCTAAACATTGATTATATATTATATCTACAGTTCCTTCTGTGATTTGATGATTTGGATTAACTTCGTTCCAGAGGTCTATTCTTCTCCACATCTTAAAAATAAGGTCAGCATGAGAATCAGAAATTCTGTTTTGAAATTTCTGAAAATCATATGCTAGACTATCTCTTATTACATCTGGAGTATACTCTGCTATTGGAATCTCAAAATAATCGTCATCACTTGGTATGTCTTGAGAATAATGTTCTTTCATTTACTTTTACCTCCACTATTGTTCTATGTAACTATTCTGTCTCCATTCCTCTGTAAATATTTTTTATCAGGATATTTGCTTTCCATGCATTCTTCTAAAACCATATAATCTAAGTTTTTTGTTGTATGTAAGAATGAAATTAATTTTCTTTCTATATGTTTTAAAGATTTTTCATAACCTTTCCTAAATTCTTCAATTGTAATTTCATTCTCTTTGTTATTTTCATTGAAAAAATCAATATGAAATAACATGCTATTTATGTATGTACAATATTCTTCCTTGATCTTGTCAAGAAAAATGAGAGTACATCTACATATTATTTTACCGAAAGTATTTTCTTCCTTATTCATTGATTTTCTCCTTTTCCATCTGAATGGATGCCAATTTTTTATTAAAACGCGCAATGAAGCTTTCAACTTTTTCATTAGTTAATTCTTCTATTTTGGAGACAGATTCAGAATTAGATAGCCAAGTTTGAAATTCCTGTTCTGAAACATTACATTTTTTCAAGAGCTCTTTTAGAGTCTCAACGTTTCTTTTCTTAAGCGCCATTTCCTGATGTTCCGAATGATTCTCCTCTTTAGAAGCCTCTACAGACTGCGCATCATTATCAGTCTGCGCTATCCCAAAGAAAGAAGATAAGGCATATCTCCTAAGATAGGTGATCACGTTTCCGACCGATTGCGCAACACTCATTTTCATTATTTTCTCTATAGGAGCATAAACCTTACCAGACAGATATTCTCCAGAAGTATGAATTAAAATAGTCTCTACTCCTACAACGTCAGAAGTAGCAGGTCTCACGGCGCCACGATAAATAGGCATTTGAACAAAAGCTATACCATTATTGGAAGCTAATGGCCTAATGATTTCTAATACTGATGCTAAATCAGCATAATTATAGTTGTATCCCTTCCTGTCCTTGTATACATCTCTAATTTCAGATTGAATCTTCGTTAGAGCTTCAGCTATCTTGCCAATTGTTTCGCTATTTTTCATTCCATTTCTCCTTTAATGGCAACAATATTAATACATTCCCGTGTCTTTTTTTGATTCTTCCTTCCTTTTGAAGGATATAACTTTCCCTTTCATTTCCTATCTACACCCTTTATCCAATTTCTTGTACTATATCACTAATGGGATGCATTGTCAACCATTTTTTAAAAATATTTTCAAAATGGAATATCATCCTCTAGGATATAGCCCGGCATTATCGTACCAAGCGTACCAAATGTATTTTTAATAAAAGTAGCGTCCGCAGGAATAGGAACTTTATTCTCATGACCAGCTGAATTCTTTTTTACAATCAGGTGGAAATCCGGGGGAAGATATGTTGCTATTCCCATTCTACCGGGATATTGCTCAGATTGACTTTCTTTGATAGAGCAATAACCACTTTTCCCTAATAAAGCATTCTTATTAAATACTTCTATCGCAGACGAATATAATTCCTCATTTATCCCGCAAGCCTTTTTAATGCCCTCAAGCTTCCAGGTCAAATTAGAAGAGATATAATCATATATCGTTTCAGTTATTCCATTCTTATCAGTCACCATCAAAGCAACCGTTATCATGGGATGTCCACTCTTTGTGATTAAGGGACGATTCTCTCTATTAGTATCATAAACATCTTTAACAGAAAAATATGCTAACCCAGCTTGTAATAATCCACCATTATTTACCACAACGTGTGTTGAATTCATCATCTTCTCCTATTTATCACCATTGTTATCATTTGCCTTTCTAAACTGCAATCCGTCTTTAAGCAAGACCCTTATAAAGGTAGCTTGCCTTATTTTTCCTAAATTCATCTTTTCTAACTTCTTATTCTCTTTGACCAACATCCTTTTTATTTCGTCATCTAATGACTTACTCATCCTAATATGTCTACTAACATCTTTTATTTCTATTTTTTCATTTGCCATAAAACCCTCCTTTGTGGCATCGTAGGATACATTGGGATACAATGTCAATAGGAAAATAAATAAAATTAAAAGCTTTCGCAGCAAGATTGGTTGACAATGTATCCTTTCATGATTATTCTAAGACTAGGATTTAGAAATAGGAGTATTTCATATGAAGTCAACGGACATTTTTGTTTACAACACAAATAATGTAGGTATTTGGAATTGGCTTGCTTTTGCAAAGAATTATGAACAGGGGGACAAGATAGGATATGGCTTGACTAAGCGATTTGCCATTCTTTCATTGGTTGAGCAAATGGTAGATGATGGGGAAATCCCATATGAGTATGAAGATTTTAAGGAAATCTTCCAAGAAGACTCATCATATACTTAAAGTAAGTGCTTTCGTGAAAGTCTGCATCTAGAAATGAGATATTCTTAATTGCTAGATGCAGTTCAAAGATGTCTTGTTTATAAAGCGCTTTATGGTATTGTATTTGTTTCTCTCCTTCTGAGAGAGACTTATACCAAGAAACATTCTCCTGATGGGAAGGAAAGATAGTTTTTCCTATCTGCTCGGTTGCTTTCCCTGTCCAATTATGATGAATTGCCTTAACAAGAAAGTCTTCTGCCTTCCATGTTGTCTTATCTCTGCCTTCCATAAGATTTATTTTTTCATCTAGATATGAAACCCCATATTTATTCAACCAATCATTGATTGTATCTTTTTTAATATCTAGAGAGTCTAGCCTATTAGCGAAGATATCTAATACTGAAAGTTGAGATGAGGAATTATTTGCTAAATTCATTGGAACTTTCTCCTCTTATTTATTTTCTCTTAGGAGAATGCTCCCTTCTTATTGATTCTAAGCGTTCAAATGATTCTTCGTCCTGCGTTGCCAATTCCCTCCTTCTGGCTTCTTGTCTCTCAACCGCTTCTCTCACCATTTCTTCTGTAACTGCTGCTTGTTCGCCAGCATTTTCAGCTGCTTCAGCTGCCAACTTCCTTTCTAATGCGTAAGCCACTAACATTGTCTGTGGAGGTCCTTCATATCTTATTGCATTTTGCGCCAAACCTATTTCTTCTATATTAGAAGCTTTTAGAATTCGTTCTCCAACATTTGTAATTCTATTAGTGGTTAGAATTAATGTTTTTAGAGACCGCATGCGCGCAAGATAGGGGGTACATTCATCGTCTAATCTATTTTGAGTAAAATCAAGTTTTTTGATTGTTTTACTCTTAGCAATAAATTTAGCACCATGTGATGTTATCCTGTTACAGGATACATTCAGATACTCTAAAGTCTCATTGTTTTCAATATCCTCAAATCCTTCATCTCCTAAATTACTTGCATCTAAATTAAGAGATCTAAGATTTGAAGTCAGCAAAGCTTTTGCTCCAATGCCAGTTATTTTACTATCAACAATATTTACGGTTTCTAAATTTTTAAGAGTTGACAATAGTATTGCACTTCTGTCACCAATGGCGGTCTCGATAAGAGATATCATTTTTATATGAGTATTTGTTGATAATGCTTCGACTAACCTTGGCATTTGTTCATCATCTATTTCGTCATCTTCAAAAACTATTGTTCTTTCCATGAAAGCATCTTCTGCAATATCCGTTAACAATTTTTCAGAAATATGCATAAAAGTCCCCCACATTTTATTGAATTTTATATTACTACAAACTTTTTAAGTTGTCAATAAATATATAGATTTATTATGATTATTCATTGATTTTTTTATAAAAATATGTAAAATAATATATAATTTTTACGGAGAATTTATGCCATTTTCTAATTTTAAGATGATTCCATATCAGGATGCTATTAATCATATATTGCATGGCATGCATATTGGATATACGGATCCAGATTTAGAGCATTTAGCTCAATTAGCTGCTTTCAATAGATCTATTGGTTCAGGTGGAGCGAAAAATATAGCGACCAGAATGTCTATTCTTCCTCCTGGAAATTTTTCTGATAATCCTATAAAGACATCAATAGCTGGAATAAGTGCTGGTAGTTTAGTCGGTCCCGCAGGACATCCCGATAGAACGACAGAATATGATTTATATAGAAAATTAATGGATAGATTTCCTGGTCAATGGTTAGACCTTCGTGCGCTTCCTGATCTTGATTATAGAGATATGGAATCTTTTATAAAATCAACTGAGAGACTAGATCCTTATAGAGAACAATATCAAAGATTAGGACATATAACAAAATTATTTAGTGAATTAGATCCGTGTAGAAGTATGCCTGATTTTGAAGGGGAAAAATGCAGAAATTTTTTAATAAATACTTTTAATCCAGTAAATCGTGGCAATCCAGTCTCAAATGACGTTGTTTACTATGCATTGCCCTGGAAGAAAGACCGGCCAGCCATGAGGAAAGCGCATGAAAGCGCTATCAAAGGAATTGGCGAAATGGGTAAGATATCGCCTGGCATATTTCCTACCTCTGTCATTGAGGAATGGCGTCCAATGGTAGAACGACTATCTGCGCCTCAGGCAGCTGCTGCTGCTAATTTTCCTATACCACCCGTAGATGAACCCGTTAGATTATGGAGCGCTTCACCTCCTTCAAGAAGTCAATCACCTCTTCCTCTCCATAGAAGAGATTCTTTTCCTTGGACAATAGAACCGCAGTCACCATCTTCCCCTATGTTCCTTGATTTACCAAGAGCGCTAGGGCACAGAAGACACAGCGCTATTTCTTCCTCTAGTAGCGAGTCTGACAACAATCTTATGTTAGATGAACTATTTCCTTCAGGAAATCCAGTTGCTTCTGAGGAAGAATTAGAAAGAAGAAGGAGATCTGCAAGTATAGAAAGAGAACGTAGGGAAGAAGATATGTTGAACTCCTTACAATACCTTCCACATGATTTTCGTGCACGTGCATTAGGTATTTCCCCTGTCCCCAGTGATTATACTCCCCCTGGAAGCCAACAATATTCCCATGGCGGGGGTGTTCATCCAGGTCTCTCTATCCAATCCCCAATAAGCGATACCTTCATGAATTATTTACATCACATCAATTCCCGTCTATAATAAAATCTGTTTCAGTTGATGGACAAACATTAGAGCCTGCTTCAGTCTGCCGGAATTTCCGACGAACTGCCTCTTAATCAATAAATCCCCACTTTCTCATCCCTGTGTATAACTCTGTTAATAACCTGTGCATAACTTTAAAATATCATTTACTTTCATAATCCTATAAATATATACCCCACTTCTATTTCCATTATAAAATGCGCTGACCATCCATACCTCTTTAACTAATAGTCAAATCTCTTTAATGTAGCGGGCGCATAGGCGCATGTGCAGGCGTGCGCGCGGGGGGTTGTAGTTGATCTAATATTTTAGGTAATTTATAATTCTTAAAGATATCTCTCCGTTCCCATTTTTTTCTTTTATAAAAAAAATCCTAAACTCAATCACAGGCCGATAGGCCATCTTACCCTCACCACTAAGCTAGATAATAATAATTACTCAATAATGCGCGTGCGCTACATATAGTTGTTCACATTTAATAGAAAATCAGTTATAATAAAAAATATCAATCAATATATCCAATAACTATTCATAGATAGCCTAAAATCGAACGCAGAAGTCCATAGCGCCATTTTAACAACATAACCTAGGCATACCCATAGGGTAATACTTAAATCTTCTAGAATCGCATAATTTTAGGAATTAGCCGTGAGCCATTCATTCACCCCTCGACAGCCTCCCGAAAAGGACTCGCGAAGCGCCTTGGTTGTGAATTAAGAAAGATATCTTCTGACTAAATAATTAAGATAATGTTTCAAGGCATGGATCTCGTAGCTGTAAGGGAGGGGGCGGTTTTCCTCCCCCCTTATCATGGGATGCAGACGTTTCTAGAACTTGTAGAATAGGCCAAGCCCATAACCATAGATGATGCTATCTTTTGGTTGAATAACTGGAATGACCAGACTTTTGACGCCATCGTTAGCATAGATGGTTATTTGATTTGTTTTTTGCAATCCTAGACTAAATCTTGTGCCCAGATATTCTGTCCACATATTTTCAAAACCTATATTAAAGCGCAAGATTGGCTTTCTATCACTCGCTATCCTAATAGAAGAAATGGGGAGTGTTTTAATTCTTATATTTTCCCGCTCAAAAGCGTGCTTGTTGAATGATATTCCTACAGAGCCAAAAAGTTCAAAGGTATCGTCTTCATTGAATGGTGCATAAAAGCCAGTAATGTTGATATGCGGTCCACGGACTTTATGCTTGCTTTTAAAAGTGATGGGTGAAAAATCAGCGGGAATTTGAACGCCATTCACCAAATCACCTGTATGTAATTCTGTTGTTCTAGTTCTTGTATTTGTTGCTTCATAACCAGCCTCGATACCAAAATTTTTTATAGGCCGTATTCCTATGTAGAAGTTATACTGAGGTGCGTTATGTTTTAAGATATTACCGCCATAATCCTTCTTAAAGCTCATATGACGTAATTGAGATTCTGCGCCTATGTAAGGATTAAATTCGCCTGCCATTAGTTGGCTGCTTATAAACATTAAGAACATAACGATAATAAATGATGCTGATATTTTTTTCATGGTGGATTTCCTTGAATATGATATGAGAATGTTTTTACGACTGCGTTAAGTTTTATAGCATTCGCTAAGTTCACACAGTTGCAATGTATTGTTAGAAAGTTATCTTCTGACTTACTTATTTTAGTATAAATGAGATGATTATTATTGACAAGGAATTATTTAAGCGTTAACATGCACGTGATTTCATTGGATGAGGAGTATGATATGGGGATAGCTGGTGAGTTGTTAGAGAAAGATATGTTAAAGCTATCCATGAAACAGTCCTCCCTGTTTCATGGTATGAATAGAATAATGAGTCAAGATTATTGGGAATTGATTTCCACCATACAGAGACATAATGAAAGTCCATTACGTGTGAAAAATTTTCGGGAGCAGGGAATAAAGGAAAGATTAATGGAAATTAAGAAGTTTCATGCTTTGAAAAGGATTTATTCTCTTGAGGAGTTAAGGGAATGTTATGGGGATGAATTGAGTAGAGTAACATCTATAACTATTAAGAAAGGAGAAATAAGAGGGCTAGATGATATTGATATTATTTCAGTGAAATTACACTATTCTAAAATTTTGAATTATTTCAAGATAGAAGATTTTCGGGACTTTAATAATGGATGTCTTACGCTAGATCATAAGAATCTTTTGAATGCTTTGGATGTTTTTATGAAACATTTATTCCATTGCAAGCATTTAAGGACAATTGGAGTCGGGTCTTATAAGGATGATACGGAAAACATGCTTGAAATAGGCGTTAAGGAATATAGACCTGACTGCACCATAGAATATTCTATTGGGAGTGTAAAGGTATGATTAAGTCGTTAAGAGCTTTAAACCGTTTGATATCTAATATTAGTGATAAGCGCTTATTATCTTTCGGGATTAATATAGATCAATTAATAATATTATTATATTTGAATGATGAACAAGCAGAAAAATCAATCACAGAGATGTCTGGAAACCTCTTAATGAATAGGTCAACGCTTAGTCGTAGTTTTTTAAGCTTATTAAAGAAGGACCTTGTGCAACAGGATTTCAATAAAGAAAAGAAATCTTCTAAAAATACAGTTATATCTGATAAAGGGCGGCGCGTGGTTGAGAAAACTACTCCTATTTTTAAAGCTTTATCTAAGAAGACTGAAGATCTTGTTGAGAAAGGATGGATGTTCGATACGTGTTGGCATGAATTTCATGAGAAAAAGGAAAATTTAAATTGATGTTATTTTCAATAACAAATATTATTATTAATGTTTTATTGATAAGTATATTATTACCACTATCTTTAGTATTCTTAATTAAATTGATTGCTCTTTTATACTATATTATCATGTTGGTCTATTCTGAAATTATGGACGATTAATTTTTACGATTATACCGAAAAATATCAGCTTATCGGATGCTATGAGAACTTATAGTCTTTTTAACTCCTTATCTAGATTCCGTTTATCCCCTTCATATTCTATCTCGAATCCTATCTTTCCTAATAAGGCTAGCTCCTTGCTCTTTAATGGCCTTCCTATTAACGTTAGTAAAGTATTAGATTTCTCACATCCTCCTACAAAACTTGCCGTTCCATACCGATAATATACTTTTAACTTTATTTTCATGTAAAATATATCCTTTGAAAATTGACAATTATTGCATAGAAAGATTAAGATGATAATTATTTTTTTGCATTAAGGAGATAGGAAGTGGATGGTGATCCTGTAGACGACAAATTAAATAAAAGATTGAATTCTGAAATACAGAATCCTCATGATATTCATCAAAAAATGATGGATTTGCTTAAGCAAATAGAAAGGAAGGTGGATTTGTATCAAAGCGTCTTCTCTGAAGACTCTTTAGAGGAAGCTTCCATAAATATTGAAGATAATGATTTCACTTCTAAGGGGCCTCTTTCTTCTATGAGTCATCCTGTTGCAGGTTCCAAGGCAGAAGATAAAGAATTATTTGCTGAAGATGTCTTTATTCATGAATTGGATTTATTGATGGATTCAGTTTGTGAATATATCGAAAATAATAGAGACACCTATTTTATCTGTAAAGAAATGGGTAATGTTTTGCATATATCAAAGAAAGTTAACTTAACCATTAGTGAATTTAACAACAATAGTGTTTTTCAGCCTTATGAGAGCAAGGAAGAGAAGGCTTGTATTGTTTCTTTTTTATTATTGATATCTCCTTCGGGGATATATGTGGAGGATGAGGAGGCATTGTTAGACAAGCATTATCCTCTTTCTGAAAGAGATGATGAATACATTGATAGATTTAGACGGGTAGGATGTGAGACCTATACAGTTGGAAAGATTGGGAATATTCAGAGAATTTTAGAGGGGGTTAAGAAATGATAAATGATGACGTACCGATAAAGGTTAATAGAGTTCTTCTTAAGGAAGAAGTTTGTCAAGATTCTACCTTCTATGGTCTATTTTTTATGCGTATTAAGAGATATCTAAAGTCTTTGTTTTATAAGAAATCTATGAAGGAAGCATTTGAAATAGAGATGAAGGTAGAAGATTATAAATATATGTGTGAGAGATTAGAGGAAATTGGAGATACGAAACGTTTATTTTTAGAGATAAAGGATATAGAGGATTTAAATAGATAGAAGAAGCGATTAATTCTTAAGAACTGTAAATAGGGGCTATAAAATTGATTAAAACCGTATTTTTTTTGATATCAACATTATTATGTTCTTCGACTTGCATTTCAGCAAGCTTTGATATTGCTATCCCGCTCATTTTAAAGCATGAAGGAAAATTGGTTAATGACCCTAAAGACAGAGGCGGAATAACAAATTATGGCATCTCTTTGAGGTATTTAAAGTCTTTAGTCGCTTCTAGGCCAGATTTAATGGCAGAATATGATAAGAACAGCAATAAAATTATAGAAGAATATGATATAGCACATATGACATTGGAAGAGTCTATAAAGACTTATAAGGCTTATTTTTGGGATGTTAATAGATTCGGAGACATTCAATATCAGCCTTTAGCTGATAAGATATTTGACCTGTCGGTTAATGTAGGGGGCAAGAAGGCAATAGAATTTCTACAAGAGGCTTGTAATAAGCTTTATAATACGAACCAGTTGTCTCTAGATGGCAATCTTGGAAATAAGACATTGCTATTTGTTAATAAACTAAACGAGAAAGAATTGCAAGTATTATTAAAGATTGTGAGAGAAGTTAGCTACGAATATTATAATTATATTGCTACGAGGCATCCCGCTTATAAAAGATTCTTGAAGGGATGGTTAAAGAGAGCGGCAGAATAAGGAGAGAAAAGTGGACAATCCATTAATATTATTCTTTTTTCTTTATGTTGTTGGTAGTTTTGCGATAATGACAGTTATTGATGACATAAAATTTAGGATTTTTTTGTTTGCTTTAATTTTGCTGGCAAGTGTAATATTTTTAAATGTGCAGTCATATAATTTAATGAATAAATTAGACAGAATAGAAGAAAATATTCTATATCTAAAGAAGGCGTCTGAGAAGAGGGCTGCAGAATGATAAATTTCTTATTAATAGGTATTGGTATTATCCTTGTAATTGTTCCTTTTTATAAGTATTCTATGGGGATGTACATAAAATGTTCAGAAGAAAATGAAATAATAAGAAAAGCAGTTGAACAAGAAATAAAGAGATTAAGACGGAAGGAGGTAGAGGTAGATGAAATGGATGTATTCTATTGTACAAGATGTGGAATGACTAGTGTTTTTACGCCTGAAATGGATAGTGCTAAAGATGGGGAGAACTATATGGGTGCAGAAGGGAGTGAGGAAGTTAGAAAAGCGATTGGCCTAAGACCAGCAACAGAAGATGGCAATCTTGGAAACAAAAAGAGTGACTCGATGACAAATTTTTTTAGGATTGCAAAATCTGAGTCAGGTAGGTGTCGTATTCAATATAATGTATCATCTAATTTTCTTGGTTTGTTGAGGTCTAAAATGATTGGGCTAGAACATGTGTTTTATCCATCAAATCACGATGTTTTGGGTACTAAGTCTCCTGATATAGGTGATGACCTTGACTGGAGATTTTTATGCGATGTACAAGTTATTTTTTCCATGTGCCCTGATTTTTTTTCTTTGGTTCATGCTAGTAGTTCTGATCATACAATAAAAAGAGAGGATAAATTCTTTGATAATGAAGAGCAGTGTATTGACTATATATTAAAATTAAAGAAAGATGTAGAAGAGAAGATGGAAATAGAAGACAATGAGAGAAAAGATAAGAATGTAGTGGCTATTTTAGATATTAATCTTGATAGGCAAAAGGAGAGAGATTGAAAAAAGACTTTTTAAAGGATTTAGATGAGCTTGGATTAACGCACGTAGATGCTGCAAAACTTTTATCAGTTAATGTTCGCACTGTGAGACGTTGGGCTAAAAACCCTGATAAGATTCCAGGAGCTACAGAGAAAGTAGTTCAAGCATGGCTACGTTTATATCGCATTGGAATGTCATGGCGACCTGATGGGTTGGATGTTATAGGAACGGATTATTCTCAAATTGACGAACCTCATGCTAAAGAAATAAGAAAATTAGTTCAAGAAGCGATGAAAAAAGAAAATAAAGATTTTAATAAAACTCATGTTTAACCTTTAAACCACCGTCGTCACTCTTATCATCTTTAGGATGGGATAACAATCCACTCGCCGTTAACCTTAATAGAACTTGTGTAAGCGTATCAACCAAATCCCTATATTCTCCATTTGGAAACATGGCACATTCCATCATTAAAAGATTCGCCCAGCTTCTTAATTGATTATATTCAGGGGGCCTCGCAGGCAACCATACCTTTCCAGCCTCTATCAAATGGGAAATTAGCTTAACCCTTTGAGTCTTCCCCCCATATTTCGATGGGTCAAATCTCGTAACCGCCAATCCTGCCCTCGTTAATTCTTGTATTAAGGATATGCCAGAAGTCTTTGCTTCAACTAAAATCATATCCGGAACATGTCTGCCATCAGCCTTTAAGTCTATATCCCCATTATCCCGATAATCTGCGGCCAATAGCTTAGCTCTGGCTCTTAATTCAGGAAAGTTTGCTTTTCCTCTCCATACATTTAATAATATAAGTTGATTAACATATTTCTCATCTTCAAATAATCCCCACGTAGTACAAGCGCTAAAGCAGTTTTGCTCATTGTCTTCTAAAGCAGTATCCCAAGATTGTATGACCTGGACCGTCTTGGGGGGAGATGACCCTTTCCACCATTTAAACCA